>OBJA01000041.1_pt1 | contig 131679 bp, 121 predicted proteins | sample 1519751 | NCBI WGS metagenome assembly OBJA01 (sample SAMEA3881238, study PRJEB22517) | soil metagenome | biome: lake sediment; feature: soda lake sediment; material: sediment, water from around vicinity | place: India | collected 2013-12-23 | depth 3 m
ATGGGAGATGGGAGATGGGAGATGGGAGATGGGAGATGGGAGATGGGAGATGGGAAACATCTTGCTTTTTCATCTGGCGTTAGAGCGTATCGCCATTTGAGGGAAATCCGGCAGCACCGTATACTTGCCGCCATTCACGAATGACGGTCAGACCAATGCGAACCAACCATTTTCTACGCTCATCCCTGTTCACCAACCTGTCGCGGGTGCTCCTGCTGGGCTTCTTGATCGGCCTTGCTGGATGCGGCAACAAGGGCCCCCTGTACCTGCCTTCCTCCCCCGAGCCCGTCTCGCCAACGGAAGAAGCTGCAAACCCACCTGCTGACACCACAGCGCCGGGCAGCACGGTATCACCCACGCCCGACCCACAGTGATACATCCATGACATTTGCAATCCTCCGGGACGGACAGCTCCACGGTGAAGACGTTGCCCTCGCCGACATCGCCGCCAGCTATGGCACCCCCTGCTATGTGTACAGCAGGGCTGCCATCAGCGCCAATTTTCTCGCCTACCAGAACGCTCACATCCAGCGCCCGCTGCTGCTGTGCTACGCGGTAAAAGCCAATTCGAATATTGCCGTGCTCAATGTTCTGGCGCGCCTCGGCGCCGGTTTTGATATCGTCTCCGGCGGCGAACTGGCGCGGGTACTGATGGCCGGGGGCGAGCCGACAAAAATCGTGTTTTCCGGGGTCGGCAAACAGCCACACGAAATGGGCCAGGCACTCAAAGCCGGTATCCTCTGCTTCAATGTGGAATCTGAAGCGGAGCTGCATACCCTCAACCGGGTTGCCGCTGAACTGGGCAAGGTGGCACCGGTATCCCTGCGGGTGAATCCCGATGTGGATGCCCAGACCCACCCCTATATCTCCACCGGTCTGAAGGACAACAAGTTCGGCATTGATATTCGCACCGCCCCCGGCGTTTACCGCACAGCTCAGGGGCTTGCCAATATCCGCGTCGTGGGTGTCGATTTCCATATCGGCTCCCAGCTGACGGAAACCGCGCCCTTTCTCGATGCCCTCGACCGGGTGCTGGCACTGATCGACCAGCTCGCCGCAGATGGCATTGCCATCGAGCATCTCGATCTGGGTGGCGGCCTCGGTGTGCGCTACCGGGACGAGAGCCCGCCCCCCCCTGGCGACTATATCCGCCAGATTGCCAGCCGCCTCGGTGCGCGCAAGCTCGATCTTATTCTCGAACCGGGGCGCTCCATCGTCGCCAATGGCGGCGTGCTGCTGAGCCGGGTGGAATATATCAAGCCCGGCGATCACAAGAATTTCGCCGTCATCGACGCCGCTATGAACGACATGCTGCGCCCGGCCCTGTACAGCGCCTGGATGGCCATCGACGCGGTGCAACCGCGCCAGGGTCAAGTCCTGCGCTACGACGTGGTGGGGCCGGTGTGCGAGACCGGGGATTTCCTCGGCAAGGACCGCGAGCTGTGCATCGAGCCGGGCGACCTGCTCTGCATGCACTCTGCAGGCGCCTATGGCTTTACCATGAGCTCCAACTACAACAGCCGTGGCCGCGCCGCCGAAGTAATGATCGACGGCGCTGCCCACCACCTGATTCGCCGCCGAGAAACCATTGAGGATCTGGTGCGCGGCGAACAGCTGTTGCCGGAGTGACGGACATGCTGCTGCGCTTTGCCAAAATGCATGGCCTCGGCAATGACTTTGTGGTCATCGACGCCGTCACCCAGGAGCTGACCATGACGGCGGAACTCGCCCGGCGCCTGGCCGACCGGCATTTTGGCATTGGCTGCGATCAAATACTGATTGTCGAGCCGCCCTCCACCCCGGATGTGGATTTCGACTACCGCATTTTCAATAACGACGGCAGCGAAGTGGCCCAGTGCGGCAACGGTGCCCGTTGTTTTGCCAAGTTTGTGCGCGATCGCCGCCTCACCGGCAAGCACAGACTGCGGGTGCGCACCAGCGCTGGCATTATCACCCTGGCGGTGGGGACCAACGGCCAGGTCACGGTGGATATGGGTACCCCCGTGTTCGAGCCACGCAACATTCCCTTCGATGCCCCGAGCCGCGCCCTCACCTACCCGTTGCAGGTAGAGGGGCAAACCCTGGAGATATTCGCCGTCTCCATGGGCAATCCCCATGCCGTAGTGCTGGTGGATGATGTAGCCACCGCCCCCGTGGCAACCCTTGGCCCTGTTATTGAAAATCACCCGCGCTTTCTGCAACGGGTCAACGCGGGCTTTATGGCGATCAAAAGCCGCGACGCCATCGATCTGCGAGTCTATGAGCGCGGTGCGGGGGAAACGCTTGCCTGCGGCACTGGCGCCTGTGCCGCCGTGGTGGCAGGCATCTCGAGGGGGCTGCTCAACAACAGTGTCGAAGCTCACCTGCGGGGAGGCATACTCAACATTCAGTGGTCCGGTGAAAACACCCCGGTGATGATGACCGGACCGGCAACAACCGTATTTCAAGGGCGAATCAGGCTATGAGTGAACGCTATAAAACCCAGGAGGAGTTGCGCGAGGAAGAGATCGTCAAAAACTTCCTCATCAACCACCCTGATTTCTTTTCCCTCCACCCGGAGATGCTCGAAGGCCTGGCTCTGCCCCACGATACCGGCAAGGCTGTCTCTTTGGTGGAACGTCAGGTGTCAGTGCTGCGCCAGCGCAACGTGGAGCTGCGCCACCGTCTCAACGAGTTGCTCGATACTGCCCACGCTAACGACGGCCTGTTTGAGAAAACCAAAACCCTGGTGTTGCACCTGCTGGAAGCGGACAGCCTCCAGCGCCTGGTGGAAACCCTGTACGACAATCTCCGGGAGAATTTCGATATTCCCTCCTGTAGCCTGCTCATTCTCGGGGATACCCCTCAAGCTGCGCACAGTCCGGCCCGCGTCGTCGCAGAGGAGCAAGCGGTTACTCAAATTGGCGCACTGCTGCGCAGCAGTCGCCCCCTCTGTGGCGTGCTGCGGCCTGAAGAGGTAAGGCTACTGTTTGCCGAAAAAGCCGAGGAGGTGGGTTCCGTCGCCGCCGTGCGGCTGGGGGGCGATCGACCCTTCGCTATTCTTGCCCTCGGCAACCCGGATCCCCGCTATTACCAGGCCAATAGCGGCACACTCTTTCTGAGTTATATCGCCGAGATTTTGCAACGCCTGATGCCCCGCTTTTTATAACCCGGCAGACTATTTCCATAACGGACAGACTATGGCCACAGTATTGTTCGCAGCAGAAATCCAGGCCTTTATCCAGCATCTGGGGGTGGAGAGAAATCTCTCTCCACACACCCTTGAACACTACGCCCGCGACTGCACCCGCTTTGCCAGCTGGTGTACACAGCACGGTGTCAATGCGCTGCAAAGCATCGACAGCCAGCATGTGCGCAGCGCCATGGCGCAGCTGCACCGCCAGGGCCTGGGAGGGCGCAGCCTGCAGCGCTGGCTTTCCTCCCTGCGCACTTTTTTCCACTTCGCCATCCGCCGCAAATGGCTGGCACACAACCCTGCCCTCGGGGTGCGCGCCCCGAAAAGCCCGCGCGCCCTGCCCAAAACCCTCGATGCAGATGAAGCTTCACGGTTTGTGGATCTGGCCGGGGACAGCTGGCTCAATCTGCGCGACCACGCCATGCTGGAGCTTTTCTATTCATCGGGCCTGCGCCTGTCAGAACTGGTTAACCTTGAGCTGCCCGCCCTGGACCTGGTGGAGGCCAACCTGAGGGTGACGGGCAAAGGCGGCAAGGAGCGCCAGCTGCCCATCGGCAGCCACGCGCTGGCGGCGATCAACCGCTGGCTGCCGGTGCGCGCCACCATGGCTGAACCGGGGTGTCTGGCCCTGTTTGTCAGCCAGAGGGGAACAAGGCTTTCACCCCGGGGGATTCAGCAGCGCTTTTACAAGCTCAGTATCAGCCAGTCCATGCAGTCGCGCATCCATCCCCATATGCTGCGCCACTCCTTTGCCAGCCATCTGCTGGAATCCAGCGGCGATTTGCGCGCGGTGCAGGAGTTGCTGGGACACGCCAACCTGTCCACCACCCAGATTTACACCCACCTGGATTTCCAGCATTTGGCAAAGGTTTACGATAGCGCCCACCCCAGGGCGCGAAAAAAGCCTGACCCCAAGAGTTGAAGTGATGGCACACCTGAACGAATTTACCCCTGTTTGCGCTGTCCTACTGAACGCAACCCAACCATCCACCCGGAATCTCGCCATGAATAAAACACTCGTCGCGCTTTTGCTCAGCAGCGCCTTTCTGATTTTCCTGCCCGCTGCGCTGGCCAGTGACCAGCCGCCCCGCAGTCTCACCACCACCGGTATCGGCGAAGTGAAAGTGGCCGCCGACAAAGCTGTGGTGCGCATGCAGGTAGAAACCCTCCACCGCTCCGCCAGCAATGCGAAAACGGAAGTGGACAACAGGGTCAATGTGCTGCTCGGCAAACTCAAGGCAATGAACATCGTGGAAAAGGACATTATTGCCTCCAGCCTGCGCATCAATCCCAACTTTGAATACCAGGACCAGAAGGCGGTTTTCTCCGGCTACCACGCCTCGCGGGATGTGGTGGTGACGTTGCACAAGCTGGGTGATCTCAACGCCCTGCTGGATGCTGCGGTGGAGAGCGGCATCAACCAGATCAGCCAGGTTGCGCTGGAATCATCACAGGCGGAAAAACATCAGGAGGAGGCCCGCAGGCTCGCCATTGCCGACTCCAAAACCAAGGCCGAAAACCTGGCGGCAGCCTATGGCGCCCAGCTGGGTCCCATCTACGCCATCAACTATCAAAGCAGCCGCCCCATGCAGGCACCGAAAATGGAAATGGCCATGGCGCGCTTTTCGTCAGACAGCAGTGGCGGTCAGTATCTGCACGATGAAATCACCTTTGGCGACACCATTGCGGTGGTTTTCGAGCTGATCATTCCCCACTGAACCCAAGCCTGGCGCACCCATAAAAAATGCCCCGTAAAGGGGCGCTTTTTATGGATCATTTTTAACCCTGAACCTACACGGCATCGGAACCGGTTTCACCGGTGCGGATACGAATAACCTCTTCCAGGCTTGAGATAAAAATCTTGCCGTCACCAATCTTGCCGGTATTGGCCGCTTTGGTGATGGCATCCACCACAGCGTCAACCATGGCGTCGTCAATGGCGATTTCCAGTTTTACCTTGGGCAGAAAATCCACCACATATTCAGCGCCGCGATAAAGCTCGGTGTGGCCCTTCTGGCGCCCGAAGCCCTTGACCTCGGTGACGGTAATACCCTGCACACCCACTTCCGCCAGAGCTTCGCGCACATCATCCATTTTGAAGGGTTTGATAATTGCCGTGATCAGTTTCATGTTTACCTCGTGAACGGGGGGAATTTTTTCTGCAGAGAAGATACACTGGTTGCCGGGTAATTGCATCCTTTACGATAGGTGAGTGGCTCCAGGCAATAACCAGGGGACAAGATTCTGAGCAGCGCCAGCGTCACTTTCCATACTGCCAATCCTGCTTTTGGCCCGGAACCAGAAAGGCCGGAGGATACTCCCCCGGCCTTCACTGTCAGTGCGTGAAGCAGCTTACTTGGAAGAAACAAATTCCGGATAAGCTTCCATACCACACTCGGACAAATCCACACCGTCATACTCGTCCTGTTCGCTGACGCGGATGCCGATCACCGCCTTGAGGATACCCCAGACAATCAGACTGGTGATGAATACCCACAGGAAGATGGTGACGATACCCAGCAGCTGGCCCACCAGGGTGACATCTTCGTTGCCCGACAGGCATACCGCCAGCAGACCCCAGACACCCACAACACCGTGTACAGAAATGGCGCCGACGGGATCATCGATCTTGATCTTGTCCATAAAGATCACCGCGAACACCACCAGCACACCGCCAACAGCACCCACCAGGGTAGCGGGGATCGCAGTCCAGTTCAGGGGTTCGGCAGTGATGGCCACCAGGCCTGCCAGGGCGCCGTTAACCGCCATGGTAAGGTCGGCCTTGCCGAACAGGAAGTGGGCCGTAATCAGCGCCGCCAGCAGACCGCCGCAAGCGGCAGCATTGGTGTTGACGAACACGTTGGACACCGCGTTGGCTTCGTCGATATTGGAGACCATCAACTCGGAGCCACCGTTAAAGCCAAACCAGCCCATCCACAGGATAAACATACCCAGGGCAGCGAGGGGCATATTGGCGCCGGGAATGGCCACCGCCTTGCCGTCCTTGGTGTATTTGCCCTTGCGCGCACCGAGCAGGAGAACACCCGCCAGAGCGGCAGTGGCACCCGCTAGGTGGACAACGCCAGAGCCGGCAAAATCCTGGAAGCCTGCGGCATCAAGGAAACCGCCGCCCCATTTCCACATACCCTGCATGGGGTAGATGAAACCGGTCATGACCACTGCAAAAGCCAGGAAGGCCCACAGCTTCATGCGCTCGGCAACCGCACCGGAGACGATGGACATGGCAGTGGCAACAAACACCACCTGGAAGAAGAAGTCGGAAGCACCGGAGTAGTAGGTATCTCCACCGCTGGCCAGCACTTCATCGGCGGTGGCATTGGCGATAGTGTTGCCAAACCAGGCGTCGGGCAAAATGCCGTTGGCGCTGCCGCCGTACATGATGGTATAGCCCATCAAGAGGTACATGGTGCAGGCAACCGCAAACAGGCAAACGTTTTTGGTGAGAATTTCAGTGGTGTTTTTGGCACGCACCAGGCCGGATTCCAGCATGGCAAAACCGGCGGCCATCCACATCACCAGGGCGCCGGACACAAGGAAATAAAATGTGTCCAGGGCATACTGCAGGTTGACGATATCGTTTTCCATTGTGAACTCCCAATAGAGTGATTGCGCTTATATGGCTTCGTCGCCGGTTTCACCGGTGCGAATTCGAATAACTTCCAGCAGGTCGGAGATGAAAATCTTGCCATCGCCAATCTTGCCCGTGCGGGCAGAGTTAAGGATGGCTTCCACCGCCCCTTCCACCATGCTTTCCGGAAGCGCCACTTCAATTTTTACCTTGGGGAGAAAATCGACAACATATTCAGCACCCCGATAAAGTTCTGTGTGTCCTTTCTGACGACCAAACCCTTTCACCTCAGTTACCGTGACACCCTGAACACCGATCCCAGCGAGGGTTTCACGCACGTCGTCGAGCTTGAAGGGTTTGATCACCGCTGTGATCATTTTCATAGGAATCTCCTGTCATTTGGGTTTTGCTGTTGGGCAGCGACCTGCCCAACAGCGTCAGGCCTGTTTTCAGTCCCCAATGGGGATGCTGTAGGAAACAACAAACTTCAGATCATCGTCCACCGGCTTGTCCTCAATGAACTGGCTGAGGGTAAAGCTCAGGTTGTCGTTGTAGGAGTAGGTGATGTTCAGGTGCACGGGATCTTCACCGGCGGGGTTGTCATGCTTGCCCACCAGGAAGGCGAACTGACCGAACTCTGCACCCAAGGTGTAGTACTCGTAGCCTGATGCACCGGCAACGTTGTCGTAATAGGCAAAGCTGAAAGGACCATAGCCCAAACTCAGGACCACATCCGTCAGGTCACCGAAATCCGTACCGCCGGGGGTATAACCGGCTCCGGTGGGATAGTTGTAGTTCCAGACACTGAGGTCGATGGAAAGCCCGCCAACTTCCATACCATAACCAGCAAACAAGTCATACTCTGAACCCGCTGCGGTATCTCCTGAGGAACCCCAGATACCCGCATAGGCACCACCGGCACTGACAGACAAGTCGCCGGAAACAGCCGGGGTACCAGACCCCAGGTCGTAACCGCGCCACAAATAGGTGCTGGCTACGGCGGCAGAAGCAGACACTTCCACTGCAGCAGCATTACCCGAGACAGCTAATCCAGTCGTTGCCAGCACAACTGCAGCCACTGAATTGCTCAACACTTTCCTGGTCAATTTCATCGGTTTCTCTCCTCGTCACATATGTTTTGTTGTGTCAAACCAGCAGATTTAATACCTACATCTGTCCAACACACTGAACATAAGCAAAACTGGTGCCAACTCTTTTTATTGTATTTTTTTCAACAGGTTGACGACATCTGCAGGTTTGGCAACACCTGCCAACCGGTTCATCGGGAGATATCGCACCAAACTGGTGCGAACTTTTATTCAACTCATAAAAAAAGCGCCTGAAACAGGCGCCTTGCGATCAATCAACTTTTACATCACTGCTTTTCCAGTTTCTCCATCCTGTCCTGCAGTGTCTTCAGCTGCTCCCTCAACAACTGGATTTCCTTCTCCGCCGCGTCACTGGCTGGGCTGCCGGTATCTGCCGGACGGAAACTGTCAAAACCACTGAAACCACCCTGGCGATTATTCATGGGTTGAAAACCGGTAAACTGCCCGCCCACAAAAAGCTGCCCGTAATTGCCCTCCTCACCGCTATCGCCTGCCCCACCACTGCGGCCACTGCGACCCCCGGCAACCCACTTCTGGCTACCTGTGAGGGTTTTTGCGTTGACATATTGCCCATCAGAACCTTCGCCACCCACACCGGCATCGCCGCCCTTACCGCCTTTTCCGGGCTTCACGGAAACCCGCACTCCCGCCGTCAGGGCGCCAATATCCCGCGCACCATCCAGGGAACTGACACTGACAACCACATTGCCGCCATCGCCACCGTTACCGCCACTGCCACCACTGCCGCCACTGCCACCGGCAACAGCGTTACAATTGAGAATCCTGCCGGCTTTCTGCCCCTGGCCTCCAGTGCCGCCAGGACCGCCTTCACCACCATCGGCAATCACCTGCAAACCGCCTATTTTGCGAGCGTCGAGCCCCAGATAAATATCCAGCCCCCGGCCACCGGGGGCACCGGCCTCGCCACTGGTTCCGCTCTTGCCGGAACGGCAGGCATCAGCGGGCTTATCGTAGGATTCGCCATCGGCACCAGGGGCGCCATCCAGGCCGCCGGCGTAGATGACAACGCCATGTCCCACAGTGGCGTCCTTGGCCAGCAGCTCCCAGTGGGTGACGCCGTCGGCAAAGCGGATGCTGGCATTGTCGCCGATGACCAGTTTGTCCACGCTCATGCTCATATTGTCGGGGCTCACGGTGTAGGTTTCACCCTTGGGGATAATCAGTTCATTGCCGAACGCCGGAAGCGCCATGGCTGCGAGGCAGAGTGCGGCAGGCACGATAAGTTTTTTCATGGAAGGCACCGGGGATGTTGGACGTTGATTGTAGCAAGATTGGAATTCGGGTGACATTCAGCGGCACGCCGTCCTAGACGCTGAGGTATTCCCGCACCACCTGGTCGCCCAGTTCCGCCATGGGGCCTTCGGCCACCTTGCGGCCTTTGCTGAGGATATGGAAACTGCTCGCCACCTGGCGGGCAAAGGGCAGCTTCTGCTCCACCAGCAATACCGTCAGGCCAATCTCGGCATTGAGTTTTTTGATGACGTCGCCGATCTCACGCACGATATTGGGCTGGATGCCTTCGGTGGGCTCATCGAGGATAAGCAGCTTGGGATCGAGCACCAGAGCGCGACCGATGGCCAGCTGCTGCTGCTGACCGCCGGACAGATCGCCGCCTCGGCGGCTTTTCATTTCCTTCAGTACCGGGAACAGTTCGTAGACCAGTGGCGGAATGCGGCGCAAGCCGTCACTGCGGCCGGCCAGGGCGACCTTGAGGTTTTCCTCCACGCTGAGCAGGGGAAAAATTTCCCGCCCCTGGGGCACATAGCCGATACCAGCGCGCACCCGCTTCTCGATGGCGTATTTACTGATGACCTGACCATCGAATTCGATTTCACCGCTCTTCACCGGTAACAGTCCCAACAGGCATTTCAGCAAGGTGGTTTTGCCCACACCGTTGCGCCCCATCAGACAGGCGCAGGCGCCTTCCGGAATATTCAGGTCCACATCCCAGAGGATATGGCTTTGTCCGTAGAACTGATTGATGCCTTGCAATTGCAGCATAGTCTTTCCCACCATCAGGGTTGCTCCCCCAAGTAGACTTCAATCACCCGGGGGTCATTCTGCACCTGGTCCATGGTGCCCTCGGCCAGCACTGAGCCCTGGTGCAGCACGGTAACCTTGCGGGCAATGGAGCGCACGAAGGCCATGTCGTGCTCCACCACGATCACCGAATGCTGTCCGGCGAGGGAAACCAACAATTCGGCAGTGCGCTCCGTTTCTTCCCCGGTCATGCCCGCCACAGGTTCGTCCACCAGCAATACCCGCGGGTTCTGCATCAGCAGCATGCCGATTTCAAGCCACTGTTTCTGGCCGTGGGAAAGAATCCCCGCCGGACGCTGCAGCTGTTCCGTAAGGCGGATCAGTTCAAGCACCTCATCAATCCGGTCGCGTTGCTCTCCTCTCAGGGTGAAAAACAGATTGGCAAGCACCCGTTTGTCGGAGGCCATGGCCAGCTCAAGGTTTTCAAATACAGTGAGATTTTCAAACACCGTGGGCTTTTGAAACTTGCGGCCAATACCCTGGGCGATGGTGGGTTCCTTGAGCTTGAGCAGGTCGATATCCTGGCCGAACCACACGCTGCCACTGTCGGGCCTGGTTTTGCCGGTGATGATATCCATCATGGTGGTCTTGCCAGCACCGTTGGGGCCGATAATGCAGCGCAGCTCGCCGTCATCCACATAGAGATTGAGGTTATTGATGGCCTTGAAGCCATCGAAACTGACACAGACATCCTCCAGGTACAGGATGGTGCGGTGGGAAGTATCCACCGGCAGGTCGAATTGCGGCGGCGGCAGCATAAAGTCAAACACCCGGTCGCGGCGCCAGGTTTCCCGAAAGCGATCGACGGTTTTCATTCGTCACCTCCTTTCTTGCGCAGTTTATCCAGCAGGCCAACGATACCCCTGGGCAGCAGCAAGGTGACCAGCACAAACAGGGCGCCCAGCACGAACAGCCAGGTTTCCGGGGACCAGGAGGTAAAAAAGGTTTTGGTGTAGTTGACCGCAAAGGCGCCGACAATGGCGCCGTAAAGGGTGCCGCGCCCTCCGGTGGCCACCCACACCACCATCTCGATGGAATTGAGGGGGGAGAACTCACCGGGATTGATAATGCCCACCTGGGGCACATAGAGGGCGCCGGCCACCGCCGCCAGCATGGAGGAAAACACGAAAAGCCACAGCTTGTAGGATTCCACCTGATAGCCACTGAAGCGGGTGCGACTCTCGGCATCGCGGATCGACACGATCACCCGCCCGGTGCGGGAGGTGACAATAAAGCGACAGGCCAGGTAGCCCAGGATCAGGGCAATGCCGGACGCCGCAAACAGACTGGCGCGGGTGCCCCGGGCGGCGATATTGAAACCGAGAATATCCTTGAAATCATTGAGCCCGTTATTGCCCCCGAAGCCCATCTCATTGCGGAAAAACGCCAGCATCAGGGCAAAGGTCAACGCCTGTGTGATGATGGCAAAGTAGACCCCGGTGACCCGCGAGCGAAACGCCAGCCAGCCGAACACCAGGGCCAGCAGCGCTGGCACCAGCAGCACCATCAGCATGGCGAACCAGAACATGTCAAAGCCCTGCCAGTACCAGGGCAGCGCCTGCCAGTTGAGCACCACCATGAAATCCATCAGCTCGGGGTGGCCGTACACACCGCGCTCGCCGATCTGGCGCATCAGGTACATACCCATGCCGTAGCCGCCGAGGGCAAAAAAGGCGCCGTGGCCGAGGGACAGGATGCCGGCGTAACCCCAGATCAGATCCACCGACAGGGCCAGCAGGGCAAAACACAGAAACTTGCCCAGCAGGGCCACGGTGTAGCCGGACACATGGAAGACAGAATCGGGGGGCACCAGCAGGTGCAGGATCGGCACCATCAGGGTGAGCAGGGCCACCAGCCCCAGCACCAGGGCGCCACCGCGATCACTGGTTATCAAACGTTGGGTGAGCATAAAAATTCTCGTTCCTTGGGATCGTGACTGCTGCCGCTACTCTGCCGCCCGCCCCTTTTGGGGGAACAGGCCGCGGGGTTTTTTCTGGATAAACAGTATCAGCATCACCAGCACCAGCACCTTGGCCAGCATCGCCCCCGCATGGGGTTCGAGGAAATTGTTGATCACCCCCAGACTCATGGCGCTCACCAGGGTGCCCCACAGGTTGCCGACACCGCCGAACACCACCACCATAAAGGAATCGATGATGTAGGCCTGTCCCAGGTTGGGACCCACATTGGTAATCTGCGACAGGGCCACACCGGCCACCCCCGCCACACCGGACCCCAGGCCAAAGGTCATGGCGTCGACCCAGCTGGAGCGCACCCCCACCGCCCGGGCCATGGCGCGGTTTTGCGACACGGCGCGCACCTTGAGACCGAGGCTGGTTTTCTTCATCACCAGCAACAGGGAGAAGAACACCATCAGGCCAAAGATCAGGATATAGAGCCGGGTATAGGTGATGGACAGCACCGGATTGATGGTGAGGGCGCCGCTGATCCACTCCGGTGAGCTCACTGAACGGTTGAGGGGTGTGAACAGGGTACGCACTGCCTGTTGCAGGATCAGGCTGATACCGAAGGTGGCGAGCAGGGTTTCCAGGGGACGCCCGTAGAGAAAACGGATAACGCCGCGTTCGATCAGTATCCCCACCAACCCGGCCACCACAAAGGCGGCGGGAATGGCGATCAGCAGGCTCCATTCAATCAGGCCCGGGAACAGCACCTGTACACCCCAGGTGGTGTAGGCGCCAATCATGATCAGTTCGCCGTGGGCCATATTGATCACCCCCATCACCCCGAAGGTAATGGCCAGGCCAATGGCGGCCAGCAGCAGGACGGAACCGAGGCTGAGACCAAAAAAGACGGTTTCGATAAAGCGGTAGAAATCAATGCGGGCGGCAATGGCTTCCAGCGCCTCCCTGGCGGCATCCGCCACCTCCGGGTCCGGGTCCTTGTCACGGAGACGGCGCAGTTCATTGCGGGTTTCCCGCTCCAGGGAACCCCGCAGTGTGGCGATGGCATCAAGGCGCACCCCGGCATCGTCACTTTTCAGTTGATAGAGCGCCATGGCAGTGTCGATGGCATCGTTGACCAGCTGGCTGTCCTCCTCGGCCTGACGTTGCCGGAGGATATCGACAACATCCCTATCAACGCCGTCGCTGATCATGCGGCGCACCGCCTGATAGCGCAGTTGTGACTCCGGCGCATTGAGGTTGAGACGGGCGCGCTGGGAGCGCAGTTGGCTGCGCAGACTGTTGTTGATGCGCTCCACCCGCAGGCTGGCCAGCACATCGCCCGTGATGGGCTCTGCAGAAAATACATCGAGCATGGTGCCATCTGGCTGCTTGATGGCTACGGTCGGTGGACTTTGGCGGTCGCCGTAGAGGTTGCTGTCCTCCAGGGCCTGGAGTATTTCGTCACTGCGCGGGTGTCCCAGCTCCACCAGGCCATTCACCGCATCAGCCATCTGGCGCAAATTCCCTTCAATCAGGGTATGCACCAGGGTCTTGAATTCGTCATCGCCCGCATCCGTTGCTGATTGCGCCGACGCCGTCCACAGGGACGCCATCAGTACACACAGCACCAGTACCAGGGCCTGCAATCCCTGACGGCCAGGGCTGGCAACGTGCCAGTTTGTAGTCATAGCGCATACCACTTGGGTTTACCTTGGCTGGCGGGCCAACGTGGCCGCCCTTCTCTCTTGTTTTAAGTGGCCAATCCGGACAGGGTCCCGAAACCCCGCCCGGATTGGCATCCTTCATATCAACGCATTGCTTCGGCGCCCACGCACTGCTTGGTGACAGTGTTGTAGTTGCCGCAGTTGATTGGCGCAGTCCAGTCGCCGATCAGGTCCTTGCTGCCTTCCAGATAGTCGGACCAGGCATCGCCGGGAACCAGACCATCGGTTTTCCAGACAGTGAAGAACTGGCCGTCGTCCTGAATTTCGCCGATCAGCACCGGCTTGGTGATGTGGTGGTTGGCCAGCATGGTGCTGGTGCCGCCGGTCAGGTTGGGCACTTCCACCCCGACAATGGCATCGATCACCGCATCCGTCTTGGTGGAACCGGCTGCTTCAACCGCTTTCACCCACATGTTGAAGCCGATGTAGTGGGCTTCCATGGGATCGTTGGTTACGCGCTTTTCATCCTTGATGAACTCGTGCCAGGCTTTGATAAAGGCAGCGTTTTCCGGGGTTTCTTCGCTCATGAAGTAGTTCCATGCCGCCAGGTGACCCACCAGAGGTGTGGTATCCATGCCGGACAACTCCTCTTCACCCACGGAGAAGGCAATCACCGGAATGTCTTCAGCGGACACGCCCTGGTTGCCCAGTTCGCGATAGAACGGCACATTGGCGTCACCATTGATGGTGGAAACCACGGCAGTTTTCTTGCCAGCGCCACCAAAGCGTTTGATCTCGGCGACGATGTTCTGCCAATCGGAATGACCAAAGGGCGTGTAGTTGATCATGATGTCTTCCTCGGCGACGCCCTTCGATTTCAGGTAGGCCTCGAGGATACGGTTGGTGGTGCGGGGATAAACATAGTCAGTGCCGGCCAGCACCCAGCGTTCAACACCGATATCGTTCATCAGGTAATCGACGGCGGGGATGGCTTGCTGGTTGGGGGCTGCGCCGGTGTAGAAGATGTTGCGGGAGGATTCTTCACCTTCATACTGCACCGGGTAGAACAGCAGGCCGTTGAGCTCTTCAATAACCGGCAGTACCGCCTTGCGGGATACCGAAGTCCAGCAACCGAAGATCACATCGACTTTTTGCTGTTCGATCAGTTCGCGGGTGCGCTCGGCGAACAGCGGCCAGTCAGAAGCGGGGTCCACCACAACGGCTTCAAGCTGTTTACCCAGCAGGCCGCCTTTCTTGTTCTGCTCCGCGACGAGCATTTCCACCGTGTCTTTCAGGGTGGTTTCCGAAATTGCCATGGTACCGGACAATGAGTGCAACACACCTACCTTGATGGTATCCGCTGCCTGGGCAATGCTCGCACCAAGAGCCAATGCCGTGGCAGCTGTGGTTGTCAGCAACTTTCGTTGCCATGTTTTGGCTGTAGTTTTCATCAACGCTATCTCCTGTGTTATGAGCAAGGCAAGACCGCATTCCTGGTTTATCCACATGACAGAATGGGCTAACGGGATAAAGCATGATCTGTGCCAGTTACACAAAAGCGTTACAGAAGCGAAGAAAAGAAAGCAGGGAACGAATAACGGGGCTGCGATCATCAGCACTGCACCAGCAACAACCCACAAGAATTTGAGCGCGCACCATTTTAGCGCAGAACTATCCGGGGCAGCACAACCTGGGGCTGGCCGCCCCGGATGCCATCAGATAGCCTGATAAATCCAGAAACCGCCAAGACCAATGGATTGTACCGCCAGCAACCCCTGCATCACGGCCAGGCTATGTTTGAAGCGCGCCTGCAAGCGGCTCACTACCACGCCGAGCAAGCCGCCAAACACACACATGGCCAGGGCAACGCAGACTGTAAACAGCAGAATATAGGCTCCCGCCAGTATAAACCGCGACTGAATCACCAGGGGCAGCAGGGCAATCAGCGGCGCACTGCCGGCCACACCGTGGACAATGCCGATCAGCATCGGCTTGTGATCCCCGAGGCTGAGACGCCCCTTGGGCGAATGATCCAGCCCATGCAGGTGAGCATGGGCTGGCAGGTTCTCATGGCGGTGAACAGAAAAACGCATATCGCCGCGGCGAAAGGCCCACAGCAGTGACAAGCCCACAGCCACCAGGATCACCCCCACCAACAACTCTGCCGTGGATGACAGCGTCTCGGGGATAGCCAAGCCAAAACCCAGTACCGTGAGACACACCAGCGCCAGTGACAGGCCGTGCCCCACAGCCCAGTTGAGGGCAGTGGCGAGAATTTTGCGCCTGCTGGCATCACCGCTCACCGCCACGGTGCTTACCGCCAGGATATGGTCTGCATCCAGGGCGTGGAGTAATCCGCCGCCAGCGCCCAGGGCCAGCAACAACAGGATTTCAGGACTCATTGCACATACTCCTTTGAAATATCAATTATCAGCCAGGTGCCGCTTCAGTGAATGTCAGGGGCGGCAACATGCCCTCCCGCACAATAAAGGCGATGATGTCATCCACCCCTGTACCGTCTTTCATATTGGCAAACACAAAGGGCTTGTCGCCGCGCATTTTCCTCGCATCCCTGTCCATCACCTCCAGGGAAGCGCCCACATGGGGCGCCAGATCGATCTTGTTGATAATCAGCAAATCCGACTTGGTGATACCCGGACCGCCCTTGCGGGGAATCTTGTCCCCCGCCGATACGTCAATTACGTAGAGCGTCAGGTCCGACAATTCAGGGCTGAAGGTGGCCGCCAGATTGTCGCCGCCACTTTCCACCATAATGAAATCGAGATCGGGAAAGCGCACCATCAACTCATCGACTGCCGCCAGATTCATGGAGGCGTCTTCGCGGATAGCCGTATGGGGACAGCCACCGGTTTCCACGCCAAGGATACGCTCCAAAGGCAGCGCCTCGTGACGTTGCAAAAACTCCATATCCTCACGGGTATAGATATCGTTGGTGATCACCGCGATGTTGTAGCAGTCGCGCAGACGCTCACAGAGGGTTTTCACCAGGGCCGTTTTGCCGGAACCGACGGGGCCGCCGATGCCCATTCTTAGTACCTGTTTTTCAGTCATTCAATCTCTCCAATAATTTTTGCTTTTGCATCTCCCATCTCCCATTCCGACATCTCACCCGATGAGAGATGAAAGACGGGAGATGAGTCGCTTCGATCAGGATCTGAACAACCTGGAATACTGCGTCTCATGCAACATGCTGGCCATCGCCACCCCCGGCAGTCCACCGGCAATCTGGTCATCCCGCAGCTGACTGCCCATTGCGACAGCGCTGATTACGGCGCCCATCAACTGGCTCGAAATACGCTGCACATCGGTCTGGCCGATGGGGACTGTTTTGGCGGCTACCGCCAGCTGGTTTTCCAGCCAGGACCAGACATAACCCTGGCAGGTATGCTCTTCGTTGACGCCCCAGCGGCGCGCGGCAAAGGCAAAGGCGGCGAGCCAGCCGGGGGCTTCGATATCTGGCAGCGCTTCATCCATGGAGGCCAGCAGGCGCCACAGGGCTTTGCCCATCTGCAATTCTTCCAGGCGCAGCTCCAGTGTTTCACGGCTGGCGAGGGCTTGGTCATTCCACTGACTGAATTGCGTCGCATCATCAGCGCTGCGGTGCAGGCGCAACAGCAGGGGCACATCCAGCTGTGCCAGGCCGTTTTGCAGCACCCCTTGCAGCCAGACTTTGACATCGTCGGCGGTTTTTACCCAGCCCGTATCAATGGCATATTCGAACCCCTGGGAGTAGGCAAAGCCGCCCACCGGCAGGGCCGGGCTGACCAGCCGCATCAGGGCCAGCAGGGAGGTTTCGCTAGTCATGGTGGTGATCAGCATGGTGGTGATGGCCCTGATGTTTATGACTGGGCTCGTCATCCTCTCCGTGATGGTGGTGATGCCCACCCTCACCGCCGCGATGGTAGGCGCCGGACTCGGGCTGGAATGGGGCTTTCTCTACTGTCACCACCAAACCCAGACCCCGCACCATATCGTCCAGCACATGGTCGTGCTGGTAGCGCAGCGAGGTTTCGGTGATCTGTAGTGGCACATGACGATTGCCCAGGTGGTAGGCGGCTCGCATCAGCAACAAGGGCTCGGGGGAGCACACCGTGGACAGCGTTTCCGGGCTGGCAACAACTTCCACCACCTCGCCGCTAGCAGCCAGCAGGCGCTGACCATCACGCAGCTCACTGCCCCGCTCCAGCTGAAAGCCCACTTCGCGACCACAGCGGGACACCCCCCGCAGGCGGCTCTTCTTGCGCAGGTCGTAGGGGAGTTCCACGGTGATTGCCGTGGCATCGCGGTGGTCGTTTGGGTTCAATGTTTGGGTGACGATAATCATGGTTTCCTCAGTATGGGGGCTGACATCTGACGCTTTTTTGTTGCCGCTTGTTCAACACCTGGCCTTGATCAACCGCAGGGGCACAGCCAGCGTCAGGATCATTGGGGCACTCCACGCTCTTGGCGTCAGACGTCCAGCGTCAGGCGTCAGACTCAAAAAAGAAAATACCGCTGCGCCATCGGCAACACCTCGGCAGGCTCGCAGGTCAGCAGCTCGCCATCTGCACGTACCTCATAGGTTTGCGAATCGACGCTGATATCCGGTTGCAAATGGTTGTGCACCATATCCGCCTTGGTGATGTTGCGGGTATTGCTCACCGCCACCAGGCGCTTGTTCAGCCCGAGGGTTTCCCGCACCCCTGCATCCAGTGCCGCCTGGGACACAAAGGTCACGGCGGTTTGCGCAATGGCGCGGCCAAAAGCGCCAAACATGGGCCGGTAATGGACGGGCTGCGGGGTGGGAATGGAGGCATTGGGGTCACCCATGGGGGCACCAGCAATCATGCCAGCCTTGATAATGATCGACGGCTTGACGCCAAAAAACGCCGGGCGCCACAGCACGATATCCGCCAGCTTGCCCGCCTCCAACGAACCCACTTCGTGGCTGATGCCGTGGGCGATGGCGGGGTTGATGGTGTACTTGGCGATATAGCGCCTGGCGCGGAAGTTGTCGCAGCCCCGCTCACTGTCCTGGGGCAGCAGGCCGCGCTGCACTTTCATCTTGTGGGCGGTCTGCCAGGTGCGGGTGATCACCTCACCGACACGGCCCATGGCCTGGGAATCCGACGAGATCATGCTGAAGGCACCCAGATCGTGGAGGATATCTTCAGCGGCAATCGTTTCGCGGCGGATACGGGAATCGGCAAAGGCCACATCCTCGGGAATATCCGGGTCCAGGTGATGGCACACCATCAGCATATCGAGGTGCTCGTCCACGGTATTGATGGTGTAGGGCCGGGTGGGATTGGTGGACGAAGGCAGCACATTGGCCTCGCCGCAGGCCTTGATAATATCCGGCGCATGGCCACCGCCCGCACCTTCGGTGTGGTAGGTGTGGATGGTGCGGCCCTTGAAGGCGGCAATGGTGTCCTCGACAAAACCCGATTCGTTGAGGGTGTCGGTGTGGATGGCCACCTGTATATCGTATTCTTCCGCCACGCTCAGGCAACAGTCGATGGAAGCGGGCGTAGTGCCCCAATCCTCGTGCAGCTTGAGGCCCATGGCTCCCGCTACAACCTGTTCAACCAGTGCCTCCGGCAGGCTGGCATTGCCCTTGCCGAGAAAACCCAGGTTCATGGGAAAGGCCTCGGCGGCCTCCAGCATGCGGCTCATATGCCAGGGGCCGGGGGTGCAGGTGGTGGCGTTGGTGCCGGTGGCAGGGCCGGTGCCGCCACCAATCATGGTGGTGACGCCGCTCATCAGCGCCTCCTCGATCTGCTGCGGGCAGATAAAATGGATATGGGCATCGATACCACCAGCGGTGGCGATCAGGCCTTCCCCCGCAATGACCTCTGTACCGGGGCCAATCACAATCGTCACACCAGGCTGAATATCCGGGTTGCCCGCTTTGCCAATTGCGACAATGCGCCCGCCCTTGATGCCGATATCGCCCTTGACGATGCCCCAGTGATCGAGGATCAGGGCGTTGGTGATCACTGTGTCCACCACCTCTGCCGCAGGGCGCTGGCTTTGCCCCATGCCATCGCGGATCACCTTGCCGCCGCCGAACTTGACCTCTTCGCCATAAATGGCGAAATCCTTTTCAACCTCGATCCACAGCTCCGTATCCGCCAGCCGCACGCGGTCGCCCAGGGTGGGGCCGAACATTTCGCTGTAGGCTTTTCTGCTGATGGTTGCCATTTAGAGAGTTCTCCTTTGATTGCGGTTGGCGCTTTGGTGCTTGGTGCGTTTTGTCTTGGAGGTCTGAAGTCTGAAGTACCCAAATCACTCGCTGCGCTCGCGGGGCAGGCTCTCTGACGTCTGACGCTTTTTTGGTGCCACTTCCATAGGCACAGGCTTCAATCGATCTTTGTGGCGCAGCTGGAATACTGTCCGAAAGATCTGCGATTAAAGCTTGCCCATCACCTCGCCGCGAAAACCGTACACCGCACGCTCGCCGACCAGAGCCACCAGTTCCACCTCGCGGGTCTGGCCTGGCTCGAAGCGCACGGCGGTACCGGCGGGTATATTCAGGCGAAAGCCTCGCGCTGCATCGCGGTCGAAATGCAGCGCCGGATTGGTCTCGTAAAAATGGTAGTGGGAGCCCACCTGGATGGGCCGGTCGCCACTGTTGCTCACCGCCATGGTGAGGGTCGCACGCCCGTCGTTGATGACAATGTCGCCGGGCACTATTTGCAGTTCGCCTGGAATCATGGGGTTTCTCTCATATAGTTCTGGGAGATGGGAGATGGGAGATGGGGATACCGTCTCTCATCTCCCATTTTGACTTCTCCCATTTCAACATCTCCCGTTCAAACAATCGGATCATGCACAGTCACCAGCTTGGTGCCGTCAGGAAAAGTGGCCTCCACCTGCACGTCCGGGATCATTTCGGCAATGCCTTCCATCACGTCTTCGCGGGTCAGCAGGGTGCGGCCATAACTCATCAGTTCCGCCACAGTTTTGCCGTCCCGGGCGCCTTCGATGATTTCCATGGAGATCAACGCAATTGCCTCAGGATAGTTGAGCTTGACGCCCCGGGCCTTGCGCCGCTCCGCCACCAGGGCGGCGGTAAACAACAGCAGCTTGTCTTTTTCTCTCGGACTCAGTTCCACGGATCAATGCCCTCCTCGTTTCGTCTCTCGTCTCTCGTCTCTCGTCTCTCATTCAACATCTTCACAATCACGTCCGCCAGATACGCGGCTCCACCGCCTCCAGGCCGCACACCAACGGTCGCAACATGCGCCACGCGGCGCTAAATACTGCGCGGCAGCGCTCGGTGGAGTGGCCGAGATAGCGGATGGCAACAAGACCACCCAGATCGCTGACCCCTATCAATTCCTTTGCCGCACCTTTGCCCGCAAGTGAATTCAGTGTTTCCCGCAAGGCGCTGATCTGCTCCCGCCCTGCTGTTGCAGTGAGCAGAAATGATCCCGCCACCGGACAGCCATGCAACCCCCAGGGGGCGCTGAGCAGATCACTGCCACCCTCAAAATGGTTGCGCTCCCGGAACAGGGGCCGCCCGGCGCGGGTGATTTCAAGGCTCTGGTTCATATAGCCTGCCTCAAACGTCTCACCGCTGGCGGGGCGACCGAGGCAGACAATATCCCACAGCGCACAGCGCGCGCCCTCATCGAGATTCACCCTGGTGGCAATTTCCCCCCGCGCACCGTTGAAAACAATAGTCTCCTGAGGTAACCATTCCAGATAGCTGTCGCCGCTCACCTGGCAATCCACGGTCTGGATCTGCGCCACCGCGCTGTCGTTGCCCCGGTAGATTTTGCCTGCCGATGGCGTGGTCAACAACGCGTGGGCCGCCTCCGCCAAAGTGACGCTAATCGCCAGGCGGTCGCCGGTGACCATGCCACCGGGGGGATGCAGCAGATAGAGATGGCATTCACCGCTGTCAGAGGGGTAAAAAGGCCTTTGCACCCGCAACGGGCCCCAATGGCGGGAATGCACCAAACGGGTGCAACCCTGCCGCCGGGCCAACTCGGCCCGCAGTCCCGCGTCCCAGCCCTGTGTGTATTGCGCCAGCCGACGGCTATCCAGTCTTATCATCCCCGAAGTGTAAGCAAATACTGTGCCTTGCTGAATTGGTGTGATAGTCCGGGAGCAGTTCATCACAGCAGTGAGTTTGTTACAATCCTTCAAAACCCGCGCCTGGAATACCCATGACCGACAGTAATAATCCCGCCGATTTTCTCAACCGCTTCGCCCGCCAGTTTGCTGCCCAGGCCGGTCCCGGCCTTGAATCCCTCAGTGCCGAGCTGCGCCAGCAGATACGCAGCGCCGCCCAGGCGGCCTTTGAGAAAATGGATTTTGTGCCCCGCGAGGAATTCGATGCGCAAAAAGCCGTGCTGCTGCGCACCCGGGAAAAACTCGAAAACCTCGAAAAACAACTGGCCGAACTGGAAAGTCGTTTTGCGCAGCACGACGCTCTCCAACAGGACACCGACTCACAGCAATAATGCTCTCCGGCCCTGCGCCGGATAACAGACCAGCGTTTCCAGGGAGGGAACCGTGTCACTCGCCATTATCAACAGCCGCAGCAAACAGGGCATTCACGCCCCCGCCATCACCGTCGAGGTGCACCTCTCCAACGGCTTGCCCAGCCTCAGCATTGTCGGCATGCCGGAAACCGCCGTAAAGGAAAGCAAGGACCGGGTGCGCAGCGCCCTGCTCAACGCCCACTTTGATTTTCCGCCACGGCGCATCACCATCAACCTCGCCCCCGCCGATATCCCCAAGGAGGGCAGCCGCTACGACCTGGCCATTGCTTTGGGGATTCTCGCCGCCTCAGGGCAACTGCCCGCCGAAAAACTCGATCATTACGAATTTGTCGGCGAGCTGGCCCTCACCGGCGAGCTGCGCGCCATCGACGGCGTGCTGCCCACCGCCATCGCCTGCGGTGGAGGCAAGCGCAAACTGATCATCCCGGCGGGCAACAGCGACGAAGCCGCCCTGGCCCACAACACGCAAGTGTTTGCCGCCCGTCACTTGCTCGAAGTGTGCGCCCATCTGCGCGGTGCAGCCCTGCTGGAGGCAGCGCAGCCAAACCTGCCGCAGGATTCGCCCGACAGCGCGATGGACCTGGCAGAAGTTATCGGTCAACAACAGGCCCGCCGCGCCCTGGAAATAGCTGCAGCCGGTGGCCATAATTTGCTGTTTTCCGGCCCCCCCGGCACCGGCAAAACCCTGCTCGCCAGCCGCCTGCCCAGCATTATGCCGCCCCTCGGGCAGGATCATGCCCTGGAGGTAGCCAGTGTCTACTCCGTGGCCGGGCTGGGATTGCGCCAGCCTTTTCACAGCCCGCCGTTTCGCGCCCCCCACCACACCTCCTCTGCGGTAGCGTTGGTTGGAGGCGGCAGCGTGCCGCGCCCCGGTGAAATCTCCCTCGCCCACCACGGCGTACTGTTTCTCGACGAACTGCCGGAATTCCCCCGCAAAGTGCTCGAAGTGCTGCGGGAGCCACTGGAGTCCGGGCAGATCAACCTCTCCCGCGCCAAAGCACAAATCACCTACCCGGCGCGATTTCAGCTGATAGCTGCCATGAACCCCTGCCCCTGCGGTTACCTCAACACGCCAAAATGCCGCTGCTCGCCGGATATGGTACGCCGCTACCGGGACCGCATCTCCGGCCCGTTGCTGGATCGTATCGACCTGCAACTGCAGGTATTGCCCATCGCCAACCGGGACCTGATCCGGCCACAGGCGCCGGGCGAAAACAGCGCCACCGTGCGCCAGCGGGTCATCACTGCCCGCAGGGTCCAGCTTGAACGCCAGGGCAAGGTCAACGCCGGGTTACAGATAGACGGCATAAAAAGCCATTGTGTACTGGGGGAGCCGCAGCAGCGTTTGCTCGAAACCGCCATCGAGCGCCTGGGCCTGTCAGCCCGGGGTTACCACCGGGTGCTGAAGGTGGCGCGCACCATTGCCGATCTGGCGGGTAGCGACAGGATTGAGTCTGTTCATCTGGGGGAGGCGCTGGGGTATCGTTTTTGACCTGTCGCGGAAGGCATCACTTATACTGATAGCGGCCCACCGCAGGGTTTTGGAATGGGCCTTTTGCCGGGAACGCTCACGGCTGCAATCCGTTAGCCCGCTACAGGACAAGATGATTTTTCATACCAGGCATGAAAAATCATGCCTTTGAATGTTTGAGTCACCATCAATAACCTGACCCCATCCAGCGCCTGATGCGAACCGCCAACGCAGCAAGCGGGCATTGTGTATGCCATGGACCGATTGCCTTTGCGCTGGAAACCGTCATTACCTGCAGGGACCCCATAGCTGAAAAAGGGGCTGTCACCCTGTAAATTGGCAGCCCCTTTTTTCTGTCACCTCTCAATAAACCTGTCTGTCAGGCTGGATCCCACACCAGCGGCAGTTCCATCACATGCATCACATTGGTCATCTGGAACGGCACTTTAAAGCCGGGCTTGAGGCGGAACTCCGGCAGCATGGCGAGCATATCCTGCATGGCCACTTTCAGCTCGCGGCGCGCCAGGTGCGCACCCAGACAGCGGTGAATACCATGACCCAGGCTGAGGTGGACAGGGCGGCGGTCGAGGCGTACCTGCTGTGGCGACTCAAAGGCTGCCGGATCGTTTGAGCCAAGGGGTGTGGACATGGCAACCCGGTCGCCGGGCTTGATGGTGACACCGTGGATCTTTATTTCGTTTTTGCAGACGCGGATGGTGGTCACGGCGGCATAGGCGCGCATCAGCTCCAGAATCCCCTGCTCAACTTTGGAGGGATCTTCCCGCAGCATACGCTGGTCGTCGAGATAGGTGGCCAGGTGATGGAAATGAAAGCCCAGGTTGGCGGTAACGGTGTCGAGGCCGCCGATAAACAGGTTGAAACAGTGGCCGAAGACTTCCTCCTTGGTCCAGGGGCGACCGTCTGCCTCCAGCCTCATGGTTTTTGAGATCAGGTCGTCGGTGGGGTTCTTTTCACGCTTTTCTATCTCTTCGTAGAGGAATTGCTTGAGGGTGGCAATGGCCTTGCGGCGGTCGTCGGGGATGGCGGTATGCAGCAGGTTGTATTCCCAGTCGAGAAATTCGTACATCCTGTCCAGGGGCAGGCCCAGCAGGTCGAGCACAATACTGACCGGGAAGGGCACGGCAAAATCCTTGATGAAATCCACCTCACCCTTGTCCTTGAACTTGTTGATCAGTTCCGAGGCGCGGGTACTGATTTTGTTTTCCTGCTTTGCCATCTCCCGGGGTGAGAACCCTGGCTCAAGGGCACGGCGGAATGCCGTGTGCTTGGGGGGATCGAGTTCCGTGGGAATCACATCCCAGCTTTCGCCGATCATGGGGGCAAAGAAGGAATTGCCCTTCTTGATGAAATCCACGTTGTTGTCGTAGACCTTTTTCAGATCTTCCGCCCGGGTCAGCACCCAGCAGCCACGGGGTGGCACGGGGAATACATTGGTGCCAAAGAAAATCGGCGGGCCTTCATGGATTTTCGGCACGATTTCCTTGTGGGGATGGACATAGCTGGTTTCGCGGGTAGTGAGGAGGAATGGCATGGCCAGCTCCCGTGGCACATGGCAGGGAATGGTGTTTTCGTCAGTATTCATTGCTATGGCTCCACTGGCATGAGGATTTATGGTTGTGGTACCGATTGTACCACTGCTTTATTTTTTTGTTGGAGCGCCAGCCACTGAACCGACAGGATGTTTTTAGGTCCGGCCAGCTACCTGTCCTGTACTGGATAGTCATGACTGGATCTGGCTATTGCTCGCCAGTGCAATAGTCGATTTTTCAAGTTTCACGAGACAACGTGATAACCTCTGTACAGCGCTATACGTGCTATCAAACCTGACCAACCACATACTATAAAAATGGAGTTTTACCCGTGATCGATTCAGAACGCACAGCCCTCCAGACACTGATTGCCAAGGAAGAAATACGCAATCTGGTATACGCCTATTGCCGGGCAATCGACCGCAAGGACTTCGCACTGCTGGCCCAGCTATACCACCCCGGCGCCGGTGATGAACACGGCAGCAATCCGAGCGGCACCGCCGAGGAATTTTTCGCCATACTGCCCCCGATGATGGAGGCCGCCGAAACCCTGCAACACAACATCACCAATCACTATATCAAGGTGGATGGCGATTACGCCGAAGGCGAGGCCTATCTGGTCGCCCATACGGTGGTAAACATGAATAACGAACGCTATGCGTTTTTGCAGGGGGCGCGTTACCTCGACAAATACGAGCGCAGAGACGGCGCATGGAAATTCGCCCACCGGCGTGTACTGGCCGACTGGCTGCAACGCTATGGCACAGCGCCGGATGACATCGCAACAGCTGTGGAGATCCCCGGCATGATCCCCGGCAGCAGCAGAGACGGAGATAATTCCTATGGCTATTTCAGTCTTTTTAAACGCGGCGAACGCTAATATTGAACGCTGTTACACGGATGACAGCATTCCGGTCTGCATGTAACAAGAAAGATGGGAGATGGAGGTACATTCACATCTCCCTGGCCGACCCACAGCAGGTAAATTTTCGAATTAGTGGATAAATGCCTGGCAGATTATTTACCCAAATGCCGGTCAAAAAATCCCACGGTAGTTTCCAAGGCATCCTGCGCCTCCGGCATGTAATACTGGTACACAAAGCAGTGGGGCATACCATCAAACACCTGAAGGGATGCATCGACACCGGCCTGGGTCAGGGAGCGGTGTGACGATAATACCGAGCTCATATCAAAGGATCTTGTGCCGGTGACAAGCAGCGTGGGAGGAAACCGCGCGCGAAATTCTTTCGGCGCCTTGCGAAAATCCACCAAGTGACTATCCATCAGGTTACCATCCACCAAGGGACTGGCCGGCGCTGTTGAAAAATACCCGAACTTGCTGCTGCGCATTGACCCTGCAACAGCCGCACTTGCCGGGGGTGCGGGTTGCGCCATACCGATGGCGGAGAAATAGAGTGCATCCCCCGAACCACCGGCCCCCGCACTGAGCATGGCGACAGCACCGGGCACGGGTTTACCTTTTTCCAGCAGCCAGCTGGTTGCCTGGCCGGCCAGGGCGGCGCCCGCCGAGCAGCCATAGATGCCGATATTTTCCGGTGGGTAGTCCTTTCTCAATGCATCAAAGACTTTTTCAACATCTTCACTGGCAGCAGGAAAGGTGTGTTCATAGCCCTGGCGGTAATTGACGGACACCACCCGTATTTTGCCGATATCCGCGATGGGCGCTGATTCAATGCGGCCTATATGTTTCTCCCCTGCAAAAAATCCGCCACCGTGGAGGTTGATGAGTACGCGGTTTTTATTGTCTTGTGCCACTGATGTTGGTGTAAATATTTCGACCGGCACGCCGCCCATCTCCTTTGCTGATATTTCTACAGGGTGTGCGTTCAGTACTTCCACTTCAAAGGTTGCAAACATGGCATTCATGGTGGCGCGGTAGTTATCAACGTATTCCCTGTACTGTTCTGCCGTTTCAATATTCCCCGTGACCGGCGTCGAGATGGGCGGCTTTTCCAGGATACTGATCATATAGGCGCGGGCTTCAGGGCTAAGTTCGGCAGGCAGGGGAAATTCGAAGGCTGGCACTGAAATGGTACCAGCTGAATCCACTGCCGGGTTTTCGTCTGCACCAGCGGGCGCGGCGCCCACAAGGGAAATCCCCGCCATCAACAGCAACAGATAAACTGCGCGAAACTGTCCATGCAGCGTTGTAGTGGTACCACTCCCTATACCTGTTCCTGAGCTGTTCAGTATTTTCATTATCGCCTCCTTAACGCCTTCAAACAGTGTTTCCACATGGAACTAAGGTCTGTGCCTGCCGTGCGGCCCAATGGGAGAGCACCCGTTTTTCATCTTCACGGGGCCAGGCAATGGGCGTCATTCCTGCCCCTTCTCCACACATCCACGTCCAGGCATCCCGCAAGGTGTCAGCCACGGGACGGACTCTCATGCCCGCCCCGTAAGCTTTGCGGTTATCCACCAGCCCCATGTCGACCGTCGGGCCTTGCGCTTGAGGGCGCTATACAGTGTCCAGGAGGTCAGGTCCCGCACATCAATAAGCGGCATTGGCTCTGCTTGAAATAGCCGATCACGACCAGGCAGCCTTTATAGTCCACCGCCGGAGATCTTGCCTGTTTATATTGTTTTACGGATTGCCCTTATACTTGCACGACGGCCTGAGAGTATTTCCACCCGGCATCCATCAGCAGAATTAACTGATTCTTTATCTATCACGATCATTTGCCGTCAAGGAATGAATAATGGTAATAAAATACATGACTATCACCGTGCTGCTTCTGGCCAGCCCCTTTGCTGCCAAGATTGCTCTGGCAGATACGGCCCAGCCCATGGATACGGTGCAGGCTTTTTACGGCACAGTCCTTGATAACACCACCGGCGGCCTGCCCTCAGACAATATACTCGCTCAGCTTGACACTATCATCACCCCCGAATTGATCGCTGTGCTGAAATCCGCAGCCACCACACAAGCCGCCTGCATCAAAGCCGCGCTGCCGGATGAGAAGCCGCTGCTTATTGAAGGGGATGTTTTTACCGGCAACTATGAAGGGGCTGTGGAAGTAGCCTACGGAGAGCTGGCAGTAACAGATTCTTCTGCCCACCTGGTAAACACCCTGCTCTACACTGACAGCCATTTTGCCAAAGCCCACAAATTTCGCGCCGTCACCTGGCAGGACACTCTTGAGCTCAGCCTTGTGGATGGTCGCTGGCTGGTGGCAGATATTGTCCTGAGTGGCAAACGCTCACTGCTGGCGGACCTTGAAGCGTACATTGCCGAGGGTAAAACTGAATGCGCCGCACCCTGACAACACGCCTGCCCGGATACTGCCTGACGAGCATTTTCGCGGTCCTGTTGTGCACTTCTGCCGCGGCAGCAACGCCACTGGAAAGCCGCCATGCACGCCAAGCGGTGACGCTGGAATTTTTGTTCGAAGCCTGTACCGTGATCGGTGAAACGGCCTACGGAATGATCCCGCACTTTGATTGCGAGACTTATCTCTACGGTGTGCTTGATGCTCACCTCGCGGTGCGGGATTCACTGCCGGCAGCGGAGCAATCCTGCTTCCCGGCACAGTTGGCACCCTGGCAGGTCTATGAGCAGCTGCTGTCAGTGGATACTCAAACCATGCGCCAAAAGCCTGCCGCCAGTGGCATTCTGGAAATACTGAAGCAACGCTATCCCTGCCAGTAATTGCGTTTTTTCACACATCACCATGCTACCCACCCTGAATGGAAGTGAACCATGAAAGCCGCTGCTGCCATCGATTACCGTGAACTCGCGCGGCGCCGACTGCCCCATTTTTTGTTCGAATATATGGACGGCGGCTCCTATGGGGAAACCACCCTCAAGCGCAATATCGCTGACCTGGCGTCCATCAGCCTGCGTCAGCGCGTACTGCGGGACGTGTCGACGCTGGATCTGTCCACAATCTTGTTTGGCGAAAAGCTCAGCTTGCCGTTAATTCTCGGGCCGATTGGCCTCGCCGGGATGAATGCGCGCCGGGGCGAGGTACAGGCCGCCCGCGCGGCTGAGGCTGCGGGTATTCCCTTTACCCTGTCCACTGTATCCACCTGCCCGCTGGCAGAAGTCAGGGAGGCAGTGGCCAGGCCGATCTGGTTCCAGCTGTATATGATTCGAGACCGCGCCTTTATGGTGGATTTGCTGGCCCAGGCAAAAAGTGCCGGTTGCACCACACTGGTATTTACCGTGGATATGCCGGTGCCCGGATCGCGCTACCGGGATTACCGCTCCGGACTGGCGGGCGCATCCGGCATGCAAGGCTCACTGCGGCGCTTTGTGCAGGCTGCCTGCCGCCCGGCCTGGGCCTGGGATGTTGGCGTTTGCGGGCGGCCCCACACCTTGGGCAATGTTGCCCCGGTGCTGGCCGGGCGCACCGGGCTTGAGGATTTTTTTGCCTGGATGCGCAACAACTTTGACCCGAGCGTCACCTGGTCTGACCTGGAGTGGATCAGGGCCAACTGGCAGGGAGCGCTGATCATCAAGGGTATTCTCGACCCTGCCGATGCGATCCAGGCGGCTGCAGTGGGCGTCGATGGCATTGTGGTATCCAATCACGGTGGCCGTCAGCTCGACGGCGTGCCATCCACTGTCGCCGCACTGCCTGCCATCGTCGATGCAGTAGGCGAGCGCACCACCGTGCTGGCTGACGGTGGCGTGCGCTCGGGCCTCGATGTGGTGCGCATGCTGGCGCTGGGTGCGAAAGGTGTGTTGCTCGGTCGCGCCTGGGCTTACGCCCTTGCCGGTGATGGCCAGCGCGGTGTTGCCCACGTACTGGCGCTGATGGAAGCAGAGATGCGGGTTGCCATGGCATTAACGGGGGTGACCAGTATCGACGGGATCAATGGCGAGATACTGGTTACCCCGTGAAGAATACTCAGCAAAAATATCTGCCAGGCGATTTTCCGCCCAGCTGTCGCCCCACAGATTTTCCATAAAACCGCAGTGTCCGCCGTAGGGTTGAATCTCCAGATGGAGATTGGCGTTGGGCGCTATTTTTTCAATATCGTCCACGGGAATGATGGGGTCATCAGTGGCGGCAATCAGGTGGGCAGGGATATCCAGATTTGCCAGCCGATTTCCAGTCAGGGCATAAGCGGCAAAGTAGCGTTGTACATCGCTGAAGGGCGTGTGGCGGGGTACAAAAAACCGGTTGAGATCGTCGATGGTTTTTGCCCCGGCCAGGTCGCCGCCGTAACCCAGGTCGGGGAAATGAACCAGCTTGGCGCGCAGGGACCGCGCCCAGCGCTGGAAGAAATATTTTTCATACACAAACCAGCCGCTGTTGAGTGCCGCCATGGCTTTGGCCGGGTCCACTGGTGGGCAGATCGCTGCCGCCGCGGTAATTCCCAACAAACTGCCGTAATCCTCCGCAATGCGCAGGGCGAAATTGCCACCCAGGGAATAACCGCCAAGAAATACCTTGCCATAGGAATGCTGGCCGAGAAAGTGGCCAATGGCCCCCGCCACTTCGGGACTGCGGGTTGAATTGAACAATTCCCGGTTGAGATGGTGGGTGTCGCCATGATCCCGCAGATTAATGCGCAGCACATCAAAACCACGCTTCAGCAACAAATCAGCCGTGGTCAGCTGGTAGGCAGATTTGCTTGAACCTTCCCAGCCGTGGAGCAGGATTGCCACGGCATTGCGCGGGCTTGGTGCACGGTCAAATTCACCCAGCAGCACAGTGCCGTCCTCAGCCTTGAGGTTAAGCTGCTGAGTCACCAGCGCGGCGCCGATGCGCGCCGCCCGCCATCGTTTCGTCCCGAGGCTGTTGAGAATGGTTTGCAGGTGCGGGTTGCGCAACCAGGCTGGCGGATCGAACCTGTCCTCCTCACTGGCTGCCGCGATGGCTGTGGCTGGGCCGGAATCCACCCTTAGGTACCGCAGAACGTCTGGTTCACCACCTCATGGGACTCGGGAGGCCTGGCCAGATCCTCATCGCCAGTGGTGTAGTCAAAAGGCTGTGCCAAACGATTCACCAAACGGTGGAATGGCGCAATATCCCCCTCCCGCTCCGCCGCCTTGATGGCCTGGTCCACCAGGTGATTGCGGGGGATATAAGCGGGGTTTACTGCGTACATGGCCTGTTGCCGAGCGCGGGCCTCAGCGCCCTCCTGAGCAAGCAATCCACGCCACTGTGCCAGCAGTGGGGCAAAGGATTCCGGCAATCGGAAACTGACCTGCGCGGCAGTGTTGTTGCCGGGGCCAGCCAGATCCGCCAGGTGGCGAAAGGTCAGTGTGTAATCGACCTGATGGGTTGCCATCTCAGCCAGCAACGATTCAATCAACTGCGCCGACGCCAGGCTGACCACACCCAGACCCAGCTTGCTGTGCATGCCCAGATTCCAGGCATCCTGGTACAGGTCGTTAAAACCGTCGAGAATCGGCTGGGCTATTTCGATCGCTTTTTTTTGCTCTGCTTCAGAAGTGAAATCCTCGCACAGCAGGGGCAACAGGGATTGCGCGAACCAGGACAGATTCCACTGTGCAATCACCGGCTGATTCTTGTAAGCGTAGCGCTTGCCATGGTCGATGGAACTGAAGCAGGTATCGGGATCGTAGCTGTCCATAAAGGCACAGGGGCCGTAGTCGATGGTTTCGCCGGAAATCAGCATATTGTCGGTGTTCATCACGCCGTGGATAAAACCGGTCAGTTGCCACTGGGCGATCAGGCGTGCCTGGCGGGATACCGCCTGCTCGAGCAGGGCTGCATACGGATTTTCAGCCTGGCGGGCATCGGGAAAGTCCCGGTCAATAATATGGTCCGCCAGCAGCCTGATGGCCTCCATATCATTCCTGCCAAGAAAATACTGGAAGTGGCCAACGCGGATATGGCTGCGCGCCACGCGGGTGAGAATGGCGCCCGGTAAAACCTCATTGCGATACACAGGCTCCCCCGTGGTGACCGCCGCCAGGCTGCGGGTAGTGGGTATACCCAGCGCCGCCATGGCCTCGCTGACAATATATTCCCGCAGCACAGGCCCCAGTGGCGAGCGCCCATCGCCGCCCCGCGACCAGGGGGTTGGGCCAGCACCCTTGAGCTGTATATCGTGGCGGCGACCCGTGTTATCCAGCACCTCCCCCAGCAGGATGGCTCGGCCATCGCCGAGCTGAGGATTCCAGCCACCAAACTGGTGGCCTGCATACACGGTGGCAATGGGTTGCGACCCCGCCAGTATGTGGTTGCCCGCAAAAACCTGGACAGCCTCGTCAGACCCGAGCCAGTCGGCATCAATACCCAGTTGTTGCGCCAGCTCCGGGTTGCTGCGAATCAGGCCCGGCTTGCTGACCGGAGTGGGTTGCTCACGGGCATAAAACCGCTCGGGCAGGAGAATATAGGTGTTATCGAAGGCAATGGGGGTCAAGGGTTCAAATCCTGTTTGTTGCGGTTTGGCCCTATAGTGCATCACCAGGGTCAATGAGGGAAAGCGCGGTTTTACCACCGTATTTCATCAAGGGTTTTACTCGTGGCAATTCCCTGGCTCTGTATACCCTGTGACAAGGGAGAAAACCCTAACAGCAATAAAAGTCAGAAAATAAATAGATGAAGGCTGGCGCTGCCAGCCCATAAGATCCGGTTGGCTGTTCACCCGGCAGCAGGGATGGCCGGATTTCCAAGCTGGTTTTTGTGCTTTCTCCTTCCGTCTGAGGCTCAGCTCCAGCTGAGATCGTGATCGAGAATCGGCGTTGACCGCAGGCGCTTGCCGGTGATGCTGAAAATGGCATTGGCAATGGCAGGTCCCGGTGTGCCGGTAGCCACCTCACCAATTTCGGCAAAACGCTCATGGCCGCTGGTGGCGCCAAAATGAATATTGATTTTCGGCATATCGCCCATGCGCAGCATCGGGTAGCGGTCGAAATTGCCCTCGACGATGCGCCCGTTCTCCACCGTCAGCTTTTCATTCAAGGCCATATTCAGGCCAAAAATCGTGGCTCCTTCTATTTGTGCCAGAACCGCATCTGCGTTCATATAGCTGCCGCAATCAAATGCCACATCCAGGGCATGTACCCGCAGTTTGCCCGCCTGTGACACCTCAACAGTCGCCACGGTACACACCGTGGTGCCCTGCTCGGGGCTACCAAACATGCCAAAGTTACCCAACGCCAGGCCCTGCGCCATACCTTTGGGCAATGGTTTGCCCCAACCCGCCTGGGCGGTGGCCTCTTGCAGGCAGCGTGTCCAACCCTGATCGGGCCAGCGTTCGAACAGTTTCAGACGATAGCTCAGGGGATCCATGCCCACCCTGTGGGCGCATTCATCGATAAAGGATTCGATAAAAAAACAGTTGGAGTTGTAGGCTGGCCCACGGTATGCGCCAGAGCGGATATGGACCGGCAGCTTGTGGGTGGTGACCTGGATGTTGGGGATAATGGTGCCGGCATAGGGGCCATCCGCCAACCCCATGATCAGGGATGAATGCAGCGGATGGTCGAGCATCGGTGGGCGTGCATCCAGCTCACGCCCGGAGACATGGGCCACCAGTGCGGAGGGCATACCGTCTGCATCCAGCGCTGCATTGAGCTTTACCGCCGTGAGAGCGCGGTAGCGCCCCTGGCGCATGGATTCCTCCCGCGACCAGATGACATGGATGGGAATGCCGGGAAATTGCCGGGCAACAGCACTGACCATACGCACGTCATCGGCAGAGGTGCGGCGACCAAAGGCACCGCCCACCAAGGTCTGGTGGACAAAGACCTTGTCCGGGTCGAGCCCGGTTTCTTCAACCACTGCGGCGCGCGCCTGATCGGTAATCTGGGTCGGATGCCACAGGTCGGCTCGCTCTGCGGTGATCAGGGCAGTGCCGTTTAGCGGCTCCATGGGGGACTGATCGCAAAAGGGCGTGCTATAGGTGGCTTCGAGAGTATGTGTCGCCTGGCTCAGGGCGCTGGCAACGTCGCCTTTATCCAGACGGATAATGCCCTTGTCGTTATTGAGCAAGTCAATGGCGGCATCGACGATCTGTTCGGTGGTTTTCCATCGGGCACCATCACCGTCTTCCCATTCCAGCGGCAGGGCTGCAAGGGCTTTTTTGGCCTGCCAGTAGTGGTCGGCCACCACCGCCACCGCGCTGGTGCGGCGGTCGCCAAACACAGCAGGCTGCGAGGCCAGCCCGTCGGTCAGGCGGATCGGATCGCCGTCCTCAATCACCGCGATGCCGCGTACGCCGGGCATTTGTTTGATCTTGTCAAAACCGTGGCTTTTGAGTTTGCCGTCCTGTACCGGCGCTTGCATCAGGGCGGCATAGAGCATGCCTGGCACGCGCACATCCATACCGTACCGGGCAGTGCCATTAACCATTGCAGGAATATCCAGCTTGGCCGGGGAGGCCTTGCCGAGGAAGGTCCACTGACTTCTGGGTTTCAGGGCCGGCTCGCTATCGAGGGTGATTGCAGCAGCACTGGCGGCAACCGCGCCGTAGGTGAGCGTTTTGCCACTGGGGCGATGGGTCAGGACGCTGTTGTGTGCATCAATATCGGCCACATCCACATTCCAGGTGTTGGCCGCCGCCAGCTTCAGACGCTCGCGGGCATTGGCGCCCACCCGCAGCAGTGCCTGGTTGCGCGCGGTATCCGTGGAGCGACCACTGAAATAGGCAAAGATGGGGGTGGAATTGGAGAACACCTTGTCGTGCCTCTCATCGAGATCCAGAGCGGCAAACTCGATCTTCACCTTGTGCCAGTCGCAGTGCAGCTCTTCCGTGACTGTCATGGCCAGCTGGGTGGAGGCGCCGGTACCGATTTCCGGCGTTGAGACCCGAATCAGCACACTGTTGTCCGCCTCGATCACCAGCCAGGGCGCGAAAGCATCAGTGGTACCAGTGTCTGCTGTGGCACTGTTGAAACGGCCACTCAGGCCCAGCGCCAGGCCACCACTAACAGTGGCGGCGGCGATAATAAAGCGGCGGCGACCGGGGTTGCTGACCTCAGTCATGGTGTCTCTCCTGCGCATCTGCTTTGGTGGCAAGGCTGGCAGCGACCCGGTGAATCGCTGCGCGCACCCGGGGATAAGTGCCACAGCGGCAGATATTGGTGATGGCCGCGTCGATATCATCATCCGTAGGATTGGGCTTGGACTTCAACAGGGCATCGGCGGCCATGATCATGCCGCTCTGGCAGTAGCCACATTGGGGGACATTCATTGCCATCCAGGCCTGTTGCAGGGGGTGACTGTTGTCATCTGACAGACCTTCAATGGTGGTGATGTCCATACCGGCGGCGGCACTGGCAGGAAAGCTGCACGAGCGCACAGGAGCGCCATTGAGCTGGACAGTGCAGGCGCCACACTGGGCAAGCCCACAGCCGAATTTGGTGCCGGTCATACCCAGATGGTCACGCAACACCCACAGCAGCGGGGTGTCGGCCTCGGCATCAACCTGTTGCTCCAGGCCATTGATTTTCAGGGTCAGGCCCATGGCTCTCTCCATTTACTGTAATCAGTATGTGATGACTGACAGCCAGCGACTGCCGCGCATCCCATTGTATCCAGCATCAGCGGCAGGGCATACAGATTGAGGCCATATTCCGTGGTGTGCCGGGTTTTTGACCACTGAATCACTATCTACCATAGATCCAGGCCAAAGTTATTGGGGATTTAACCGTGTATCAAGCGCATAATGAACGGGGTGTCCATGCCAGCCTCTTTATCCATCCATTTCAATCCCGAAGACTCAACAGACATGTCAAAAGCAATAACAACAAACAATTTACACGCCACTTCTGACACCGACCCAAAACACAACCACATACTGGCAGCCCTCCCCGCCAAGGATTACCAGCGCATTCTCCCCGATCTGCAACTGGTCGATATGCCTTTGGGCTGGACCCTGTCGGAGTCGGGGGACCATGTCAATTTCCTCCATTTCCCCATCTCCGGCATTGTCTCGCTGATGTATGTGTTGGAAGACGGCTCCACCAGCGAAACCGCTCTGGTGGGCAAGGAGGGCCTGGTAGGCATTTCAATTTTTATGGGCGGCGAAAGCATGCCCAGCAGCACCGAGGTGCAAAGTCCGGGCAAGGCGTACCGGTTGAGCCGCAAGGTGATGAAACGGGAATTTGCCCTGGGTGGTGAACTCCAGCACCTTGCGCTGCTGTTCACCCAGGCATTGATAGCGCAGACATCGCAAACGGCGGTCTGTAACCAGCACCATGCCCTCGATCAGCAAATGTGCCGATGGCTGCTGATGAGTGTCGACAGACTGGAGACGGATGTCCTGCATATCACCCAGGAGATGATCGGAAAGCTGCTGGGTGTGCGCCGCGAGAGCATTACCCAGGTGCTGGGCCGGTTTGAGAAAGACGGCCTGATTGAACGCGCCAGGGGCCGTATCACCCTGGTGGATCGCCCCGGCATCGAAGAGCGGGTCTGTGAATGCTATGCCGTTGTCAGGGATGAGCACGAGCGCTTGCTGCCCTCACACTGACTGGTGAGCGCTTGAGACGCCACCACCCTGCGGATCATCCGTCATTTTCAGCTGTAAAGACCAATGGTACTGAAGCTGGGCCATTCAGATGGTCGGCGCTGTAACCACTGGCGTATTTTTGCGCAACATCAACAGGGGCAACCCGGCCACCAGCACCAGCAGCCCCACCAGGGCGCCAGGCCCTGCATAGAGGGTGCTTGACCACAGCAGACCAAAACAGGTCAGGGCAAGCAACAACGGGGTCACAGGGTAGAGTGGCACACGGAATGGACGCTGGCGCTGTGGATCCCGGCGCCGCAGGACGATCACCGCCAGGGCCGTAAGCAGCATGAACAGCCAGAACACCGGTGCCGTATAGGCCACCATGGTGGCTATACCATTTGTGCTGACAGCACCGAACAGCACCAGCCCGAGGGTGATTGCCCCCTGCAACAGCAGTGCCCGCGCTGGCGTCTCACCGCTATCATTCCAGGCCCCCAGCACTGACAGGCGCGGCACATCGCGACCCAGGGCGTAATACACCCGGGCACCGGTGAGAATACTGGCGTTGATGGTGCTAAGGGCGGCAATACAGATCATCGCGCTCAGCAGGATGGCCGCCTTGGGTCCGGCCACCATGCGCATCAGGTCGGCGCCCACCGCCCGGGACTGGCGCAGGCCCTCAAGGCCGAAGATCTGCAGGTAGGCAAGATTCGCCAGCACATAAACCAGTGTCACCACCGCCACACCAATCAACAGTACCCGGCGCATATTGCGTCCCGGATTATGCAATTCCCCGGACAGGTACGCCGCTTCATTCCAGCCACCATAGGTCAGCAGTACAAACACCATACCCATGCCAAGCACACCAGCGAGGTTGCCGGAAACAGCAGCGCCCGCCGGAGCACTGACCGCAACATCGACCACTGCGGAGGGGCTGAGCAACCCGGCCACTATCACTGCCGCCAACACCACCACCGTCAGGGATGTGAAGACGATTTGCAGGTGTTTGGATTCCCGGGTACCGGCAATATTGAGCAGGGTCAACGCCACTACTGCGGCGGCGGCGTGGATGGCGACGCCATTGCTGCCAAGCGCCAGCAGTTGCTGGGCATATTCCCCATAGATAAAGGCCACTGCCGCGATGGATCCGGTCTGGATCACAGTGCCCCGGGCCCAGGCAAACATCAATCCCACACCAGAACCCCAGGCGCGCTGGAGATAGTGGTATTCGCCCCCGGCATGGGGATAGGCAGAGCCCAGTTCGGCATAACAGAGGGCACCAACCAGCATCACCAGGCCCCCGGCAATCCACAGCCCCATGTAGACGAACGGGCTGCCGGAATGCTGGGCTACCAGGGGCGGAAACCCGAAAATACCAATGCCTATCACCACCCCCACCAGCACCGCTACGCCATCGGTAACCGTCAGGCTGGGGCCTGGATTTCCCAGGTGCTGGCAGCTTGCGCCACTAGATGCGTCGGGCATGCCACTTCACCGCAGCATCAGGATTCTGCACCGGAACAATGGTTTCGCCCTCAATCTTGCCCACATAGCGTTGCTGACCCAAGGTGAAACTTATCTCATTACCCCGCAGACGGGGATCGCCAAGCTCCACGGTGGCACCAGCCTGCCTGGCGCTGCCTGCTATTTTTTGGTATTTCTGGGTCAGGGTCAGGCGGACCTTGCTGCCATCACTGGTGGTCAGCTGCCAATGCCCTGCCACCGCTGCCGGGACTGTCCACAGATAGATACGACTGGAACCCACCAGATCCGTTTCGTCTGCCTCCCAGTCACCCATGTTAAAGGCGTGGGAAACAATGCGGGTGCCAGGCGCCATACCCTCAAGTATCACCGGACGCAGACGCATATTGACCTCTGGCAGCAGGTACATGGTTAACACCGTTGCCCCGGTGAAGTCCTTGCGGAACAGGTCACCCTGCTCGAATTTGGCACGATCAGTGACACCCTCCTCGCGGGCATGCTCCCGCGCCTCTGATACCCGCTCCGGATCAAGGTCGATACCCAGGGCGGCGCGGACATTCCAGTCCCGCACAGCGGCAACCACGATGCGGCCATCACCGGAACCCAGATCAATCACATAGTCATTCGGTGTCGTCTCCGCCATTTCCAGCATACGGTCGACGACTTCGTAGGGGGTGGGGACATAGGGCACATCGAGTGCTGGTGCCGCTGCAGCGCTTGAGGCAAAAGTCAGGTGGAATGGCAACAGGGCCACCATCAGGATTGAGGTGAGCATCCCTGGCTTGTACGATTGATGAACGACAGCTGACATGGGTTTCTCCTTATTGGTGGCGACCTGAAACAGCTTATTGAAATGTTTACGAACCCTGTGCGCCGATCAAGTTCCCTTTTATCATACATTCGCCAACAATTTACCCTGTTAAACAGTGCCACCCACCTGTGCAAATCCTCTACACAGCCTTGCACCCACACAAATAAACACGGTGCTATGGCTGCAAAAAGACACCGATGCCTCTGCGTCGCAACAGCAATGATCATGCAAACCCTGGGGCGGCCTGTTGAATAGCGCCAAGCAACAAGGGCATCAGAAATAGCGTTTGGGAAAAGTGGCGTTTTACAGTCGCTGATCACAGTGGTAAAAAGTACCCTCGCCAAACAAAAGTCGCCATCACCATGAAAACACTACTCAGATCCCTGTTCGCACCGTTGCTGAATATCTTCGAAAAGGGCACAGCCCCCTACCACTACAAACCCATGAATCGCACACTGCTGATAGTGATGGGCGTGCTGTTTTCAGGTCTCGCCCTTGCAGTATTTTTTGTGGCCCGCGGAGGCGAGGGACTGGGATTTTTACTGCCGGTGATCGTCTTTGGCGCCGTGGGCATTGTCTGCTTTGTGGTGGGCGGCCTGGGCAATGAGCGGGCGGTGTCAAAAATCTGGGGCAACAAGTAATACGACATGACAAACACTCTCGACCAAACCTGTTCTGAACATACAAGCCTGCCATGACCATCAATTACCGCCACAACGCAGTGATCAGTGTTGAGCAGGCCATCGAACTTTACCGGCGCTCAACCCTGGGGGAACGTCGACCACTGGACAGACCGGATATGTTTGCGGGGATGCTCGATAACGCCAGCCTGGTGCTGAGCGCCTGGCACGGGGAACAGTTGGTGGGCATTGCCCGCACCCTCACGGATTTTTCCTATGTCGCCTATCTTGCCGATCTGGCGGTGGACGAGGCCTGGCAGAGGCAGGGCATTGGCAAGCAGCTGATCGAGGAGACCAGGCGCAAGCTCAAGCCGGAATGCATGATCGTGCTGCTGGCCGCACCCAAAGCCCATGAATACTATAAAAAACTCGGGTTTGAACCCAATCCGAGGGGCTGGATGCTGCGCGGTGCATAGTGGCACCAGGGCAGCGGCCAGCATGGCTTTAACGACAGTTAGCGATACTCTTGGGTCTATTTCGCCAGATCATATTTCTGCTGCCGGTACAGCCAGGAGGGCAAGAGGGAATGGGCCAGAGCAGTCTGTTTCGCCGCCGCGCTGGCTTGCCCTTCCATGGTCAATTCGCGCTTGCTGAAATCGTAACGACCCGCCAGCGCGGACTTTTCCGGTCGCAACACCGTCACCTCTTCTCCCTGCATCAGGGCGAAGTAGTTTTCAAACTGCATCAAGGCGCGACCTTCTACCGCTTGCTGTTCGGGTACGCTCATATCGCGGCCAATCATCGGATGGAACGAGTTGATGCCCATCAGTGACAACAATGTTGGCCCCAGATCAATCTGGCTGGCGATACTCTTGATACGCTTTGGCTCCAGATCGGCGCCCAGAATGAGTCCGGGGATATGGAATCGTTCAATGGGCACCAGGCTATCGCCATAGACGCGGATATCGTGATCGGCCACCACCAGGAACAGGGTGTCTTTCCAATAATCACTTTTGCGGGCCTTGTCAAAAAACTGGCCGACAGCGAAATCTGCGTATTTCACCGCGTTGTTCACCGTCTGTTTTTCAGCATCGTAAAGTTCAATTCGACCATCGGGAAACTCAAACGGCGAGTGATTGCTGGAGCTGAAGGCAAACAGCAGGAAGGGCTTGTCCGCAGCGTGCAGCTCTTCAATGCGCTCATGGGTTTTGTTCAACAGATCTTCGTCAGAAACTCCCCAGCTGCCCTCGAATACCGGATTCTCATAGTCGTGTTGACCGATGATCGACTGAAAACCATTGCCAACGAAGAAGGTTGCCATATTGTCGAAATGAGGTTCACCGCCGTAGATAAACTCGGTGAAATAACCTTTCTCACCCAGCAATCCGGCAAGGGTAAAAAAGTTATCCTGGGACAGGGACAGTTTGACCACACTGCGGGCCGGGGTGGGCGGATAGCCGCTGATGACAGCCTCGATACCGCGCACAGAGCGGGTGCCGGTGGCGTACAGCTGCTCAAACCACCAGCCCTCGTGCTTGAGCTTCTCCAGCTCGGGAGTGACGGGAATGCCCCCCAATGACTCGACAAAGGTTGCCCCCAGGCTCTCCTGCAGCACAATCACCAGATTTAAGGGTTTGGCCCGCTGCTGGCTGGCCTGTTGCCCATGCAGGGTGGGTAACGCCACATCCCCGTCCGGCTGCAACCAGGGATAGAGTCTATCCAGTTCCGTCATGATCTCGTCCTTGGCAAGATCGCCATACACTTCCGAGGATCGCTCTTCGTGCTTGAGATTGTAGATGGCGAAAGCGACTGACCAGCTGGAGTTGATGATCAGGCTGTTGACCAGCGCATCCGGTGTCATGGCAAACATGGCCGGGTTGGCTGGGCGGTGGCCAAGAGATGAGCGGATCATCAGCGCCAGCACTGGCGCCATGATCAACCACACCAGCAGCAGTTTCCACAGCGGCCACTCGGGGCGGTAATCCGCCAGGGCAACTCTGAACAGGCGGGCTATGCCCCACACAGCCAGAATCGTTATGACTGTACCCAACAGCAGCGGCAATCTGAAGCCTTCCCACAGCGTCGAGAACACCTCCCTCGGATACTCCAGGTATTCCACAAAAAGGCGGTTGGGGCGCAGGTCGTACTGCATGATAAAGGTGGGCGTGGATGTTTCCATAAACACCAGCAGGGCGATGGAGACCACACCCCAGACGATGGCCAGCCTGCGCCAAAGCGGCCAGCCGTAGCGGTTGGCAAGGATGGGCATCACCAGCGCCAGCGGCACCAGCAGCAGACCCAGCATGATCAGATCAGCCCGCACCCCTTGAACGAATATTGTCGTCAGATCCGTTGCCGCCGTGACCCGTTCAAACTGCCAAAGTACCAGACCCAGCCTCGACAGGGACAGAACAGCCACACCAAGCAGCAGAATTAACAACAGGGGTTGAAAAGGCCCACAGGCCTTGAAAGCACGTTTGATCAGCATGAATCGAGTCTCTGTTATTGCGCTGCCACCATGGAGAATCTGCGCAAACAATCGCGAGCCATGCTAGAGAGGAAAACTTAACCAGGTCTTAAGATATCTATTGGGACGATGCTATTGGTGAGAATTTTTATGTGGGAAAGCTGCACCAGCCAACATTAATCAGCAACGCCAACTCCAAAAAAAACCGGCTCCGCAATAACGGAGCCGGTTTTTTATTACAACGTTTTATTGCAACGCTTGAAGTTTATTACAAGGCTGCAATCTGTCCCTGGATTACAGCGACAGGTCGCTGACGGCTTCTTCGCCAGCCTGTTTTCCTTCGGCCAGTGCTTCCTTGATGGAGAGCTTGACCCGTCCGCGATTGTCCACGTCCAGCACTTTGACTTTGACAGTCTGGCCCTCCTTCAGATAGTCGCTGACGTTGGCAACGCGCTCGTCGGCTATCTGGGAAATATGTACCAGTCCATCGGTGCCAGGCATAAAGGTCACAAAGGCGCCGAAATCGACAATGCGGGCCACAACACCTTCGTAGATACGACCGATTTCCGCCTCAGCAGTAATGGCGCCGATGCGATCCACTGCGGCCTTGAGGCCTTCGGCGTTGTCACTGTAGATACGGATATTGCCGTTGTCTTCGATATCGATGGTGGCGCCAGTCTCTTCGGTGAGGGCGCGAATGGTGGCGCCGCCCTTGCCGATGACATCGCGGATTTTATCGGGATCGATTTTCATGGTGTGGTAGCGCGGCGCGCTTTCAGACACCTGGGAGCGGCCTTCGGCAATCACCTTGTTCATCTCACCGAGGATATGCAGACGGGCGTGCATGGCCTGGGTCAGTGCGGTTTCCATGATTTCTTCGGTGATGCCTTCGATCTTGATGTCCATCTGCAGGGCGGTAACGCCCTTGGCCGTGCCGGCCACCTTGAAGTCCATGTCGCCGAGGTGATCCTCGTCGCCAAGGATATCGGTGAGTACCGCAAAACCTTCTGGATCTTTCACCAGACCCATGGCAATACCGGCTACCGGCGCCTTGAGGGGCACCCCCGCATCCATCAGTGCCAGGCTGGTACCACATACGGACGCCATGGAGCTGGAACCGTTGGATTCGGTGATCTCGGACACAACCCGCAGGGTGTAGGGAAAGCCGTCCTGACCAGGCAGCACAGCGGCAACACCGCGACGGGCCAGACGGCCATGACCCACTTCGCGACGACCGGTAAAGCCGACGCGACCGCACTCGCCCACCGAGTAGGGAGGGAAATTGTAGTGCAGCATAAACGGGTCTTTGCGCTCGCCTTCGAGGGCGTCAATGATCTGTGCATCGCGCAGTGAACCGAGGGTGGCAGCGACCAGAGCCTGGGTTTCACCGCGGGTAAACAGGGCTGAACCGTGGACCTTGGGCAATACGCCAACCTGGATGCTGATGGGGCGCACGGTTTTGCTGTCGCGGCCATCGATGCGGGGTTCGCCACGGATGATGCGGCCGCGGACGATTTTCTTTTCGAGCTTTTTGAAGGCGTTTTTAACGTTGTCGGCAGTGATGCCGGACTCGTCGCTGACCAGTGCTTCAAGTGCCGCAGAACGGGCGCTGTCGATGGCGCTGACGCGAGCCTGTTTGTCGGTGATGCTGTAGGCAGCATCCAGCGCTGCACCAGCCTGGGCCTTGAGGGCTTCAGTCAGTGCCAGGTTTTCTGCCGGTGCCTGCCAGTTCCAGCGCGGCTTGCCGCACTCGCGAACCAGCTCGTCGATCACCAGGATCGCCGCCTGCATTTCCTGGTGGGCGTAGAGCACGGCGCCCAGCATCAGGTCTTCGGGCAGCTCTTTGGCTTCGGATTCCACCATCAGCACCGCATCGCGGGTACCGGCTACAACCATTTCCAGCTCGGAAGTCACCAGATCGGAATAGGTGGGGTTGAGCAGGTAGCCGTTGGCCTGGGTATAACCGACGCGGGCCGCCGCAATGGGGCCGTTAAAGGGAATACCGGAAATGGCCAGCGCAGCAGAGGTGCCCAGCATGGCAGCGATATCAGGGTCGATGTTCTTGTCAGCAGACAGCACGGTACAGATAACCTGTACTTCGTTCTTGTAACCGGCGGGGAACAGGGGACGGATGGGCCGGTCGATCAGGCGTGAAGTGAGGGTCTCTTTCTCGCTGGGACGCCCTTCACGCTTGAAAAAGCCGCCGGGGATTTTCCCGGCCGCGTAGGCTTTTTCCTGGTAGTTGACGGTGAGAGGGAAGAAATCCAGCCCCTCTTTGGCTTCTTTGGCGCCAACCACGGTACACAGAACGCTGGTGTTATCCATGGTGCAAAGTACAGCGCCGGTGGCCTGGCGGGCAATGCGGCCCGTTTCCAGGGTGACGGTATGTTTGCCGTATTGAAATGATTTAATAATGGGATTCACTGTTTTCACCTTCCTAAACAAAGACGGCCCCAAAGGAGCCGTCTGAATGCATTAACGACGCAGGCCGAGTCTTTTGATCAGTTCGGCATAGCGGGTAGCGTCTTTGCCTTTGAGGTAGTCCAGCAGCTTGCGACGCTGGTTTACCATGCGGATCAGACCGCGACGTGAGTGGTGGTCTTTTTTGTGGCCTTCAAAGTGGCCCTGCAGTTTGTTGATATTTGCGGTCAGCAATGCAACCTGAACTTCCGGTGAACCTGTGTCGGATTCCGCCCGGGCGTAGTCTTTGGTAATTGCTGCTTTTTCGAGTGCACTCAGTGCCATGATACTTTCTCCACTATGCGATGATTGATTCGGGGATGTCCGCGCATAGGTACAGACACCCTAGGTCAGCTCACTATGAGCCAATTCTTTACAAGCCTATTCTTTACAAGCTAATTCTTTACGCCTCGACCGCCTGGCCAGCGCCCTGTGGTTCCACCACCAGGCGCTTGGGCGCGAGGCGGCCATCTTCAAGCACTTCGCCAACACCGAGGAATTGGCCCTCGCTGGCGAAGATGCGCACTATATCTCCTTCCTGCGCTTCGCGGTAGGCTTTGGGGGCCATCACCGGCTGGCCGCGGCGGAAATACCAGGCCACCGACTCCGGCAGATCAACCGCCATCAGGTGTGCGACGGAAGCATCCACAGGTTTGAGCAGGTGATCCAGATCTTCACCCCGGCAATTTTCCCGCAGGGTTTCGAGCTCCGCCAGGGTAATGCTGTCCGCATCGGTAAAACAGCCCGCCTCGCTGCGGTGCAGCTTGCCCACATGAGCGCCGCAGCCCACGGCCGCGCCAAGGTCTTCCGCCAGGGTCCGTATATAGGTGCCCTTGCTGCAGCGAATTTCCACATCCGCTTCGGCTTCTTCGCCGGGGCGAAACGCCAGCAGGCGGTAACTGTGGATGGTTACAGGCCTGGCGGTGCGCTCCACTTCGATGCCCTCGCGGGCCAGCTTGTAGAGGGGTACGCCGTCAACCTTCAGGGCCGAATACATGGGCGGCACCTGCATGATAGCGCCCACAAACCCTTCGATGGCATCGGCCACCTGCTGCTCCGTCAGCGCTACCGCGCTACGACGTTCAAGTACTTCGCCTTCAGAATCCGCCGTGGTGGTGGTGGCGCCAAAGCGGAAGGTACTCAGGTAGCACTTGTCGGCATCCAGCAAAAACTGGGTAAATTTGGTGGCCTCGCCAAAACAGATGGGCAACACCCCGGTGGCCAGGGGGTCGAGGCTACCGGTGTGGCCCGCCTTGGCGGCGTAAAACAGGTATTTGGCTTTTTGCAGGGTGTCGTTGGAGGTGATTCCCGCCGGTTTGTTGACCACCAGAATACCGCTGACAGGCCTGCCCCGTTGCTTGCGACCCAATTACTCGTCCTCCGAGTGGCTTTTGGCCTGGTCTTTGGCGAGAGCAAGATCGATCAGTGCCGACAGTTGCTGGCCGCGCTCACCGCTGCCATCGTAGTAAAAGCGCAGCTTGGGAATGGAGCGCATACGGATTGACTTGGCCACCTGGGCACGCAGAAAACCGGCGGCGCCGTTGAGGATATCGAGGGCGATTTTCACATCCTCAGACTCTTTGGGCACCACGAAGTTGACATACACCTTGGCGAAGGACATATCGCGGCTGACTTCCACCGCTGTGATATTGACCATACCCAGACGCGGATCGGCCATCTCGTCGCGGATAAGCTGGACAAGCTCCCGCTGCAGGGCGTCGGCCACCCGGTCTGTTCGGCTGAATTCTCTTGGCATGGGCTGGTTGGCGCATTGCTGATAACAGTCTGTTGAGGACTGTTATGACAGCTTGCGCGCCACCTCCTTGACGTCGAACACTTCAATCTGGTCGCCGGGGCGAACGTCGTTGTAGTCCTTCACACCAATACCACATTCGGTGCCGCTGCGCACTTCGTTGACATCGTCCTTGAAGCGCCGCAGGGATTCGAGCACACCCTGGTAAACCACCACACTATCGCGCAATACGCGGATGGGCTTGCTGCGGTGCACAGTGCCTTCGGTAACGATACAGCCGGCAATCTGGCCGAGCTTGGGAGACTTGAAGACTTCGCGAACTTCGGCGATACCGATGATCTCCTCGCGGATTTCCGGCGACAACATACCCGACAGGGCCTGCTTCACATCGTCCAGCAGGTTGTAGATCACGCTGTAGTAGCGAATCTCAACGCCTTCGGATTCTGCCAGGCGGCGACCGGAGGTATCGGCGCGCACATTGAAGCCCATCACTACTGCGCCGGAGGTGATCGCCAGATTGATGTCGGACTCGTTGAGACCGCCCACACCGGATGCCACCACATTGACACCCACTTCATCGCTCTGGATGTCAGCGAAGGAGGACAGAATTGCTTCGAGGGAACCGCGCACATCGGCCTTCACCACAACAGGCAGGACTTTCTTGGCGACATTCTCGCCAAAGTCGGCAAACATGTTTTCAAGCTTGGCGGCCTGCTGGCGCGACATGCGTTCATCGCGGGCTTTTTGCTGGCGGAATGCCGCCACTTCACGGGCCTTGCGCTCGTCGGCAACTACGACAAATTCGTCACCGGCATTGGGCGCCACATCGAGACCGATAATTTCCACCGGAATGGACGGGCCTGCATCAAGGACCACTTTGCCGGTTTCATCTGCCATGGTGCGAATACGACCAACACTTTCACCGGCCAGCACCAGATCGCCCTTGCGCAGGGTGCCCTGTTGTACCAGCGCTGTGGCGACAACACCGCGACCTTTTTCCATACGCGCTTCGATGATGACGCCACCGGCAGGTACATCCTTCGATGCCGTCAGCTCCATCAATTCGGCCTGCAGCAATACCGCTTCAAGCAGTGCGTCGATGCCATCGCCGGAGTGGGCCGATACCTTGACGAACTGGGTGTCGCCACCCCATTCCTCGGGGATAACGCCCTTGACGGACAGCTCGTTGGTGACGCGCTCGGGATCAGCGGATTCCTTGTCCATCTTGTTGATGGCGACCACGATGGGTACACCGGCAGCCTTGGCGTGCTGGATGGCTTCCACGGTTTGCGGCATAACACCGTCGTCTGCAGCAACGACCAGGATCACGATGTCTGTGGCCTTGGCGCCACGGGCACGCATGGCGGTGAAGGCGGCGTGACCGGGGGTGTCGAGGAACGTAATCATGCCCCGCGGGGTGTTTACGTGGTAGGCACCGATGTGCTGGGTGATACCACCGGCTTCGCCGGAAGCAACCCGGGTAGCGCGGATATGATCGAGCAGGGAGGTCTTGCCGTGGTCGACGTGGCCCATCACGGTAACCACCGGCGCGCGGTGCTCCTTATTGTCACTGCCGAGCATGGCGATCTGCTCCTTGAGCTGATCTTCAATGGCATCGGCGGACACCGGAACCGGGCGGTGCCCCAGCTCTTCAACAATCATCGCAGCGGTTTCCTGATCGATGCTTTCGTTGATGGTGACCATGGTGCCGAGTTTCATCAGCTCCTTGATAACCACAACAGCTTTCACCGACATGCGCTGGGCGAGATCGCCAACAGTGATGTTTTCGGGAATTTCGACGTCGTAAACAATCTTGTTGGTGGGGCGCTTGAATGTGTGCTTGTTCTCGATGCGAACAATAGGACCACCGGATTTGAGACGCGGTTTTTTACTGCCATCATCGTCGTCGATGACCAGGAGCTCGTCAGGGCGCTGTTTGCGCCCCTTCATATCCTTGGTCTTGACCTTTTTCTTGATTTTCCCTTCTTCGTCCTCGTCATCCGGACGCGCTTTCTTCTTCAGGGTTTTATCATCAACCTTGCCATCTGCAAGATCCGCACTGACGGGCTTGACTGCGCCCGCAGGGCGGTGGGGAGCGGGAGTCTCTACAGCAGCTGCTGGTTCCGCTACATCAACCGGTTCGCTCACCGGGGATTGCGACTGCTCACGCTGCTGCTTTTCATCCGCTTCGACCTTGCGGCGTCCAGCGATGGCAGCCAGTCGCCGGGCTTCAGCATCATCGACAAACGTGGAGCGGATCGGAGCAACAGGGGCAGGTGCAACCTGGGGTTCCTGCTGAGCAACAGTGTCCTCTACGGGTACGTCATATTCAGGCGCATCAGTATCCTGCAGATCCGTGCGCTTGACGTAGGTGCGTTTTTTGCGCACCTCGACATTCACGGTTTTCTTGCCCGTAGTTTTCAGTGTGCTGACAGTCTTGCGACGCAGGGTAATCTTCTCTGTCTCACGGGGTTTTTCCCCGTGCAGACTTTTCAGATAAACCAGCAATTGCTGCTTTTCTACATCGGTAACCGCCTCATCCGGCGAGGTATGCTTCAACCCCGCCTCACTCATCTGCTTGAGCAGACGGTCTACGGACGCCCCTACAACCTCGGCAAGTTGACTCACGGTAACTTCAGCCATTCAAATTCCTCTTTATCAATTCATCCGGCAATTGCCGTACATCACTCTTCGGCAAACCAGGGCGCCCGGGCGCGCATGATCAGGGCGCCAGCGCGTTCTTCGTCCATACCGTCTATTTCCAGCAAGTCATCCACCGCCTGCTCGGCCAGATCTTCCATGGTGACGATACCTCTGCTGGCCAGGATATGGGCCAGGGTATTATCCATGCCCTCCATGTTGAGCAGATCTTCCGCAGGTTCGACCTGGGCAAACTCCTCTTCAGTCGCCAGCGCCATGGTCAGCAGGGCATCCTTGGCGCGCTCCCGCAGCTCAATGGCAATATCTTCATCAAAGCCGTCGATACCCATCATTTCCTCAAGGGGTACGTAAGCCACCTCCTCCACCGAACTGAAGCCTTCCTCCACCAGCACGGTGGCGACATCCTCATCGATGTCCAGGTATTTCATAAAGGTTTCCATCAGAGAGCCAGCCTCTTCATCGTGCTTGGCTTCCGCCTCACCTACACTCATCACGTTGATTTTCCAGCCGGTAAGTTCCACCGCCAGGCGAACATTCTGGCCTCCACGGCCAATGGCCTGGGCAAGATTGTCATCAGCGACGGCAACATCCATACAGTGGGCGTCTTCGTCAACGACAATGGACTCCACTTCCGCAGGGGCCATGGCGTTAATCACCAGTTGCGGGGGATTATCGTCCCACAGAACGATATCGATGCGCTCACCGCCAAGCTCGTTGGAGACTGCCTGAACCCGGGCACCGCGCATTCCGACACAGGCGCCCACAGGATCAATGCGCCCGTCATTGGTTTTGACGGCAATCTTGGCCCTGGAGCCGGGATCGCGGGCTGCGCCGCGAATCTCGATCACCTGCTCGGCAATCTCAGGCACTTCAATGGTAAAGAGCTTGATCAGCATGTCGTTGCAGGCGCGGCTCAAAAACAGCTGAGGCCCGCGGGCCTCGGGACGAATATCCGTCAGGATTGCCCGTACCCGGTCGTTGACACGGAACACTTCACGCCCCACCAACTCTTCCCTGGTGAGCACTGCCTCGGCGTTATTGCCCAGATCAACAATAAGATGTTCGCGAGTCACTTTTTTGACAATGCCACTGACCATCTCGCCCACCTGATCGCGGTACTGATCGGCCACCAGGGCACGCTCGGCATCGCGCACTTTCTGCACAATGACCTGCTTGGCAGTCTGGGCGGCAATGCGACCAAAATTGATGTTTTCAACCTTTTCTTCGAAAAAATCACCTACCTTGAGGTTCGGATCCTTTTCGATGGCTTCTTCAGTGGTCAGCTGGGTGCCCAGCTCGGCAAGCACATCATCAGCGACCACCTCCCACCAGCGAAAGGTCTCGTACTCACCGGTTTTGCGGTCGATGACAACGCGAATATTGGCTTCCTCGTCGTAACGCTTTTTGGTGGCAATTGCCAGCGCCTGTTCGATGGCTTCGAAAATAACGCCTTCGGAAACGCCTTTCTCGTTGGAAACGGCTTCCGCAACCATCAAGATCTCTTTATTCATTCCTCAGCCTCTTTTGTGGTCGGCCCGAAGTGGGGGACTACATTTGCCTTATCGATCGTATCAATGGGGAACAGGTATTCGTGGTCATCAACCACCATAACCACCTCACCCCCCTCCACACCTGCCAAACGCCCCTTGTATTTGCGGCGGCCTTCGTAGGGAACCTTCAAACGCACATTGATTTCTTCACCGGCAAAGCGGGCATACTGATCTGCGGTATAGAGCGGCCTGTCCATGCCCGGAGAAGAAACTTCGAGGGTATATTCGCCCTGGATGGGATCTTCCACATCCATCACACTGCTGATCTGGCGGCTGACTTTCTCACAATCCTCAACCAGAATGCCTTCTGGCCTTTCAATATAGACGCGCAAAGTACTGTGCCTGCCACTGCCGAGATACTCAAACCCCCACAGGTCGTAACCCAGGGCGGTGACCACGGGTTCCAACAGTTGCAGCAGTTTGCCTTGCCTGGTGCCTACGCTCAATCTTGTCTCCACCATAAAAAAATGGGCCTGCGGCCCATTTTGCTGGCGGCTCACAGGCCACCTAACAAAAAGCCCCATAAAGGGGCCTTTTGGAATGCGCGCAGACCGCAACGCAGTGTTGGTAGCGGGGGCAGGATTTGAACCTACGACCTTCGGGTTATGAGCCCGACGAGCTACCAGGCTGCTCCACCCCGCATCAAATCGTTTGCTGTCCCTGCTTGGCCCGGTCTCCCGGTTTGACAGGCCTGGTAACCTGTCATGCCATTCTGCAAATCATCCCTGAGTTGCTACCTTGCGATGCTGCTTTATAAAAGGTTTCTTTATAAAAGCTTCACCGGTAAGGGGCGTGAATTCTATAGCTGCATCTGATAACCGTCAAGCCTTAATATGACTCTCTGGCCTGAAATCCCGGTTAAAAATCCTGCGTCGGATTCATTCATGTGCTGCGACTCCGGCAGAAAGGAGGAATATCTCACTTCCCCATTCGGAGCCTATTCATTTACTGAAAATGGTGCCCAAGGCCGGACTCGAACCGGCACAGCTTACGCCACTACCCCCTCAAGATAGCGTGTCTACCAATTCCACCACTTGGGCAAAACGTTTTACAGGACTGCCAGCTTTCACTTGCTGCCTGTTTCAGCCGGCACTTCCGGTACGGCAGGCAACCCGGAAGTTCCACTGGTATCAGAAGGCGCCATTACCGGAATGTCGCTCTCAGGAGCAGGCTGTATGGTTGTCTGCTCTATGGCCGGAATATAGGAAGCCCCCATACCCGACTTGTTCTTCGCCATCACCGCCAAACTGATACTGGTGACAAAGAACAGCGTCGCCAGAACAGCCGTAGCCTTACTGAAAAAATTCCAGCTGCCGGCGCTGCCGAACAGCGTCTGGGAAGCACCGGCACCGAATGAGGCCCCGGCTTCGGCTCCCTTGCCTTGCTGCAGCAGCACCAGGGCAATAATAGCCAGGGCTGTCAGCAAGTGTATTACAAGCACAATCTGCATCATTTCGTTTGGTCCGCCTGTCTGCAAATTGCAGCAAATTCATCCGCGATCAGGGACGCGCCGCCAATCAGACCGCCGTCAATATCCGGCTGGGAAAAAAGCTCCTCAGCATTGGCAGCCTTGACACTGCCACCGTACAAAATTCGCGTCAGCTCGCCATGGATTCCAAGCTGCTCGCGTATGGCCGCGTGTACATCCTGTGCTTGCCCGGGACTCGCCGTCAGCCCTGTACCAATGGCCCAGACCGGCTCGTAGGCAATCATGGCATTGGCCATTCCTTCAAAACCAACCCTGTTAACAACCGTTTGTATCTGCTCGAAAACGACTGCTCTGGTATTGCCCGCTTCGCGCTCCGCCAGGGTTTCCCCGACACAGAGCAATGGCGTCAAACCTGCCTGCCTGGCTGCGGCGAACTTGTCTGCAACCATAGCGCTGGATTCACCCAGCAAGGTACGACGCTCAGAGTGCCCCACCAGCACAAAGCTGCAACCCGCATCCCTGAGCATGGCACCTGAAACTTCCCCGGTAAAAGCACCCTCACCGAGGAATGTGCTCAAGTCCTGCGCCCCAAGGGCAATGGCAGCGCCGGGCTTTTCCAGCAGTGTTGCCGCAACAGACAAGTAGACAGCGGGCGGAAACACTGCAGTATCGACCGATACGTCTGCCAGAAGGGTTTTCAGGGATTCCAGATGAGCTGCAACATAGCTGCGCGAGCCGTGCATTTTCCAGTTGCCCGCCACCAGCGGTTTACGCATCACCCTTCCCGTCCTTTACAAGCGGTCCTCGAAGGGGCGCAAATGGTAGCGAAGTCATCCGGATTATACAAGCAGGGAAAATACTTCATGGCAGTACTTTTTTCACCGCATCCGCAACCTGGCTGGCGAGCCTGTGGACAAGCTCGGTATCGACCCCCTCCACCATTACCCGTATCAGCGGCTCGGTGCCAGAAGGTCGCAGCAATACCCGGCCATTTCCAGCGAGGGCTGCTTCGGCATCGGCAACCGCTGCACGAATTTCCGGCAGATCCACTACTGCGACTTTTTCCCTCATGCGCACATTGATCATGACCTGGGGAAGCTTGCTCATACCGGCGGTGAGTTCCGCCAGAGACTTGCCCGTTTCGCTCATGGCCTTGAGCACCTGCAGCGCCGCGACGATACCATCACCGGTACTGGTCAGATCGCTACAGACAATATGACCGGAACTTTCACCCCCCAGTTTCCAGCCATTTTTGCGCATCGACTCAATCACATAGCGATCACCCACACGGGCGCGCTCAAAGGGTATGGAGAGACTGTCAAACGCCAGCTTGAGACCGTGATTGGACATCAGGGTACCCACTACGCCAGTGCAACCGTCATGGTTGCTGTGACGATGACGGGCAATAATGTAGAGAATCTCATCGCCATCGAGCACCACGCCCTTTCTATCCACCAGCACCACGCGATCGCCGTCGCCATCAAAGGCGATACCCAGATCAGCCTGTTGGCGCAACACTTCAGCGGACAAAACACCGGGATGATTGGAACCACAATGGTCATTGATATTGAGGCCGTCCGGCTCTACACCAATAGTTGATACAAAGGCGCCCAGCTCCCGCAGCACATCGGGAGCCACGTGGTAGGTGGCGCCATTGGCACAATCCACGACAATCTTGAGACCGTCGAGATTGAAGCCTGACGGGACGGTACTTTTGCAAAATTCGATATAGCGCCCGGCGGCATCGGCGATGCGGTGGGCGCGCCCGAGGTTTTGCGACAGACCCGTTTCCATGGGCTGATCGAGATAGTGTTCTATGCGGGACTCCACCTCGTCATCGAGTTTGAAGCCATCGCCACCGAAAAACTTGATGCCATTGTCGTCAAAGGGATTGTGGGAAGCGCTGATCACCACTCCAGCCTGAGCGCGAAAAGTCCGCGTCAGGTAGGCGATAGCCGGAGTAGGCATAGGCCCAAGCAATCCAACATCCACGCCCGCTGCAATAATCCCGGCCTGCAGTGCCGATTCAAACATGTAGCCGGATACCCGCGTGTCTTTGCCCACCAGTATCAGCTTGCGCCCTTTGACCATTTCGCCGAACACCTTGCCCGCTGCCCAGCCGAGCTTCAAAACGAAATCCGGGGTAATAGGGGGCTGCCCAACACGGCCGCGAATGCCGTCAGTACCAAAATATTGTCTGCCCATGGGCTTAAACGCCTTTGATTGCCGTGAGAATTTTCAATGCATCCACCGTTGCCGCAACATCGTGGACACGAATTATTGTTGCGCCTTTTTGCACCGCCAGAAGTGCCAGGGCGACACTGCCGTGGAGGCGCTCGCCCACATCCTTGCCAAGCAGATCTCCCACCATGCGCTTGCGGGAGACGCCTACCAGCAAGGGCAAATCTTCCGCCGCAAGCTCTTCAAGGGCGCGGAACAGCGCAAGGTTATGCTCGACATGCTTGGCAAAACCAAACCCCGGATCAATGGCAATCCTGTTGCGCGCAATGCCCGCCTGCTCACAGGCCGCCACACGGCCACGCAGATAATCCTTCACTTCTGCCACCACATCGGCGTACTGCGCCAAATGTTGCATCTCGCCGGGCTCGCCGCGCATATGCATCAGGCACACAGGCAGTTCACTGGCAGCGGCGGCCTGCAGGGCACCTGGGCGCGCCAGTGCGCGCACATCGTTGATCATGTCCGCGCCTTCTGCGGCAACCGCAGCAATTATCCGGGGGCAGCTGGTGTCGACAGAAACAGGTATTTGAAGGCGTGATTTGAGCAGGGACACAACGGGCAGCACCCGCGCCAACTCCTCTTCAGTGCTGACTGGACGAGCGCCGGGACGCGTCGATTCGCCGCCCACATCGAAGATATCTACCCCAGCGGCGGCCATCGCTTCCGCCTCCGCTGCAACGAGGGAAAGATCCACCGTGCCATGACGGAAAAATCGCCCACCGTCAGAGAAAGAGTCAGGGGTAAGATTGAGAATGCCCATTACTGCTGCACGCCCGCAGGGCGGCAGCAGCCGGGAAAAATCCACACTCATGGATCAGGCCAGCAAGACGATCGTCAAATCTGGATCAGTGTTCACCCGCCGGACCACCCACCGCACCGCTGCCCGCAACAGGCGTTTCTGGCGGCGTACTGCCGCCCGAAGGGCTATCCATATTCATCTCGCGCCAATCGTGGGGCGGGCGTACTGGCTTGCGCTCCATCAAATCTGTCACCTGATCGGAATCGAGGGTCTCATACTCCATCAGGGCAGCTTTCATGGCGTGCAGGATATCGATATTTTCTTGCAGGATGGTACTGGCTCGCTGGTAGCAGTCATCGATAATCTGCCGCACTTCCACGTCGATCACCCGCGAGGTATCGCTGGAGTAATTGGGGTTGCCGCCGCCGGGGACTTGCGCCTCCTCTTCACCGTAGAGGATAGGACCCAACTTGTCGGACAGCCCCCAGCGGGTCACCATACTGCGCGCCAGCTGGGTAGCCCTTTCGATATCGTTCTGGGCGCCAGTAGTGACACCCTCCGGCCCGAGGATGAGCTCCTCGGCAATGCGACCGCCAAACAGGGTGCAGATCTGGCTGATAATCTGGCGGCGGTTGAGGCTGTACTTGTCCTCTTCGGGCAGAAACTGGGTCACACCCAGCGCTCGACCACGGGGAATAATGGTGACCTTGTGGACCGGATCGTGCTCGGGCACCAGACGACCGATAATGGCGTGCCCCGCCTCGTGATAGGCGGTGTTGGCCTTTTCCTTCTCGGACATCACCATGGAGCGGCGCTCGGCGCCCATCATGATCTTGTCGCGGGCCTTTTCGAACTCCTCCATGGTCACCAGACGCCGATTTGATCGCGCCGCAAACAGTGCAGCTTCATTGACCAGATTGGAAAGATCAGCGCCGGAGAAGCCCGGTGTACCCCGCGCCAGCACACTGAGGCTGACACGCTCATCCATGGGCACCTTGCGCACATGGACCTTGAGGATCTGTTCGCGACCACGAATATCCGGGAGTCCCACATACACCTGGCGGTCGAAACGACCAGGACGCAACAGGGCCTTGTCGAGCACATCCGGGCGGTTCGTCGCAGCGATAACAATCACCCCTTCGTTGCCTTCAAAACCGTCCATTTCCACCAGCAGCTGGTTGAGGGTCTGCTCGCGCTCATCGTGACCGCCGCCATAACCGCCACCACGGTGGCGGCCTACGGCATCGATCTCGTCAATAAAGATGATGCAGGGGGCAGCTTTTTTGGCCTGCTCGAACATATCCCGCACCCGGGAGGCGCCCACACCGACAAACATTTCCACAAAGTCGGAGCCGGATATGGAGAAGAACGGCACCTTGGCCTCACCGGCTATGGCCTTGGCGAGCAGGGTCTTACCGGTACCCGGAGGCCCGATCATCAACACGCCTTTGGGGATATGCCCACCCAGACGCTGGAATTTGGTGGGGTCGCGGAGAAATTCCACCAGCTCCTTGACATCTTCCTTGGCCTCGTCGACACCGGCCACATCGGCAAACGTGGTATTGATCTGGTCTTCACCCAGCAGCCGCGCCTTGCTCTTGCCAAAGGCCATGGGGCCACCGCGACCACCGCCGCCACCCTGCATCTGGCGCATAAAGAACATAAAAATGGCGAGAATCAGCAGGATAGGGAAAGACGCCACCAACAGCTGGGTCCAGATACTGGGAGTTGAAGGCTCACGCCCCTCAACGGACACACCGTGGTTGAGCAGATCATCCATCAGCTTGGTATCGGGGACGTTGGGGCGGATGGTTTTGAAGGTGGAGCCATCGGTGCGTTCACCTTCGATCACCAGATCCTGCATCACCACCTTGCGGATGCGCTCGGCCTGAACTTCTTCTATAAAGCTGGTGTAGTTGAGCTTTTCAGTGCTGGGAGCAGGGCTGAAATTCTGGAACACGGACAGCAGCACTGCCGCGATAACCAGCCATAAAATCAGGTTTTTTGCCATATCGTTCAAGGTCGTTTCCTCAATTCAGCGGCCAACTATACCAGCAAAGTGGCGCTATTTCCCGCCGCCACGGTATCCTCTGGCGACAATGTACACTTCCCGGGAGCGGGAGCGGGATGCATCGGGCTTGCGGATTGAGACAGCGTTAAAGATCTTCCTGAGTCCCGCCACGAGGCTGTCAAAACCCTCTCCGTGAAACACTTTTGCCACAAAATCCCCGCCCGGTTTCAGCACCTGCTCCACCATATCCACGGCCAGCTCCACCAGGTACATGGCACGGGTCTGATCCACACCCCGCATACCACTCATGTTGGGGGCCATATCCGAAATAACAAGCTCTGCGGGCTTGCCACCGAGCACATCGATGATATTTGCCAACACTGCCTCCTCGGTGAAGTCACCCAGAACAAACTCCACCCCGGCAATACTGTCCATGGGCAGAATGTCCGAGGCGATGACACGACCATGGTGACCCACCTTGTTCGCCGCCACCTGGGACCATCCGCCGGGCGCCGCACCCAGGTCCACCACTGTCATGCCAGGTCGCAGCAGGCGATCTTTCTCATCCAGCGCCAACAGCTTGTAGCTGGCCCTGGAGCGATACCCCTCCTGCCGCGCACGCTGCACAAAGTGGTCTTTCTCGTGTTCCTGCAGCCAGCGGCTGCTGCTTTTTGATCGCGCCATGCTTTTCATCCAAAGAGTTACAACGACTTGCCGGCCATTCCTGACCAGGGTCTTCTGCAGACAATTATGACACGGACCGGGCCAAGGCATGAGTTCTAGCCGCAAACCGTGACGGGGCAAGGCATTCGCGGCTACAATGGCGCACCTGTCAGCACTTTACCCTCCAGCACCCCACACAGTCGCGAAGAATTCCCATGAGCCTGAGCACCGCCAACAAAAAACACCTGCGCACCATCGGACACAACCTCAACCCCATTGTCACCGTGGCCAGCAAGGGTCTGACCGACGGGGTAATCGCCGAGATCGATCGCGCACTCACTGACCACGAACTGATCAAGGTAAAACTCAGTGTCGGCGACAGGGACCTGAAAAAGCAGGCCATCACTGATATCTGCGAGCGGGTGGGCGGCGAGGCGGTACAGGTGATCGGTCATATCCTGCTGATCTACCGCAAGGCCGACAAACCCAACCCCAGGCTTTCCAATCTGCTTAAGCCCTCCTGAACAACCCGGCATTGATTTGATAATCGCACCACCGGCCCGGCTCCTCAAAACTGCAGGCTCCGGGGCCAACCCAGCTTCACCCCACTAATCACCTGTGGTTGCAAAAGTACGAATTTGGCAGGGGAGCAAGGCCGGAGGGGGCAGGGCTATTCAAACCAGTCAGGGCGCGCCTTACAAAGACGAAAAACCCGGGGCAGTCGCGAGGACCTGTCTGAGCGCTTTTTGCGAGTTCCGCAGCGCCGGGTTTTTCGTCTTTGTTGCGACCGGTTCGAATAGCCCGGCCCCCTCCGGCCAGTTTGGTGGCACCAAAGTCTTCTAATTCACGCCAAGGATATCCTCCAGATCGGCAATGGAATCGAGGGTCCAATCCGGTGCGACTCCAGACCGGGCCACCAGATCAGCCCGATATTTGCCAGTTTTCACCAGCGCAGACCGCAACCCTGCCCTCTGGGCTCCGCCTACGTCTGTCTGCACATCATCCCCCACCACCACGACACGGGCACCATCCATCCCGAGACTGTCCAGGGCAGCATCAAAAAACGCCGCCGAGGGTTTACCGGTAATCACCGCTGTGGTTGAGGCCACATATTCAAGTCCGGCGACAAAAGCACCGATATCCACATGCAACCCCTGCCCGGTCTGCCAGTACTTGTTGCGGTGCATGGCCACCAGGCGGGCGCCGTTGAGCAAATGCTGAAACAGGCTGTCCAGCAGACGGTAACTCCAGGCATCGCCAATATCGCCAATCACCACTGCCTGGGGATTGTGTTCAGTGTGTTCAATGCCGCTGAAATCCTCCCGTACCGCCGGAGCCACTGCCAGATGGCAGCGGCGCAATCCCTGGCTCAACAGATAGTTACAGGTCGCCAACGGTGCCGTCACCAGCTGGCCTTCAGTGACAGGAATCCCCAGAGCAAGCAGCTTGCGGTTCAGGGCCGCAGCGGACTGGGTGGTGGTGTTGGTGATAAAGCGATAAGGGATATCCCGCAAGCGCAGTGTTTCCAGAGTCCCGATGGCACCTGGAACAAGCTTGTCAGCCACATAGAAAACCCCGTCCAGATCGAACAGGAACCCATCAATGCCCTGCGCCATAGCGACTTCCTCCGCAACAACAATGGCAACCTTTGAGTCTTCAGTATAGCGCCTGGGCAGAGGCATCCCATCCCGGCCAGAATGCAGGCATGAATGGTTATTTATCACCCAAAAAGGTAACATCCGCACTCTTTCAAACCCATGCAGCGACAGGCAAAAATGACCCACGGCAAAAAACCCACGGTACTGATCGTCCTCGACGGATGGGGACACAGCGACTCCCCCGAACACAATGCCATCCACGCCGCCCACTCCCCTGTTTGGGACAGTCTGTGGGCGCACCAGCCCAAGACCCTGGTGGCCACCTCCGGTCTCGCCGTCGGCCTGCCCGACGGGCAGATGGGCAACTCCGAAGTGGGCCATATGACCCTCGGTGCCGGACGGGTGATCTACCAGAATTTTACCCGTATCAACAAGGCTATTGCCGACGGCGACTTTTTCACAAACCCGGTGTATTGCAGCGCCATCGACAGGGCAAAAGCAGTCGGCGGCGCCGTTCATATCCTCGGATTACTCTCACAGGGCGGCGTTCACAGTCATGAAGATCATCTGGTGGCTGCCATCAAGCTGGCTGCCGGTCGCGGCTGTGAGAGGATCTACCTGCACGGCTTTCTCGATGGTCGCGACACCCCGCCCAAGAGCGCTGCGCCCTCCATCGAACTGATCGAAAAAACCTTTGCTGACGCTGGCAAGGGCGCAATTGCCAGCATTGCCGGTCGCTACTACGCCATGGACCGGGACAACCGCTGGGAGCGGGTTCAGCCGGTGTACGACATGCTGACCCTGGGACAGTCAGACTTTGTTGCCAGCAGCGCCCAGGCTGGCCTTGACGCCGCCTACCAGCGCGGCGAAAGCGATGAATTCGTCAAACCAACATTGATCGCAAAAGAAGGCGAAGCCCCCATCGTCATCAAGGATGGCGATGCCGTGCTGTTTATGAACTTCCGCCCCGACCGTGCGCGCGAGTTGACCCACGCCTTTGTCACGGACGACTTCAGTGACTTTCCGCGCAAGGTGCGGCCCGCTCTCAGCGACTTTGTGATGACCACCGAATATGAGGCAGGCCTCAACGCCCACTGCGCCTACCCGCCAGAATCCATGGTCAACTCCTTTGGGGATTACATCTCCGCCCTGGGCAAAACCCAGCTGCGCATCGCCGAAACGGAAAAGTACGCCCACGTCACGTTCTTCTTCAGTGGTGGACAGGAAACCCTCTACCCCGGGGAGGAACGCATTCTGGTACCCTCCCCCAAGGTCGCCACCTACGATCTGCAGCCGGAAATGAGCGCCCCGGAAGTCACTGACAAGTTGGTAGCCGCCATCGAAAGCGGCAAGTTCGATGCCATTATCTGCAACTTCGCCAATGGCGACATGGTGGGCCACACCGGTGATTTCAACGCCGCCGTCAAAGCGGTAGAAGCCCTCGACCGCTGCCTGGGCCGTATTCTCACCGCCCTGGCAAAGGTGGGCGGCGACTGCCTGATCACCGCCGATCACGGCAATGTGGAGATGATGATGGACGCCAGCAACGGTCAGGCCCTCACCTCCCACACCACCGAGCCGGTACCCCTGGTGTACGTGGGCAACCGCAGCCTGACACTTAACCCGGATGGCTCCCTGGCGGACATAGCTCCCACAATACTGTATCTGATGGGGCTACCCCAGCCAGCGGAAATGACTGGCACCAACCTGATACTGGCAAACTGAGAGTGGCAAACTGAGAGCGCCGCGACCCGTCGAGATGAACCTGTGCAGGTTTTTACTGCTGATACTTTTGAGCCTTGCCAGCATTGGCATCCAGGCCGACGACAAGGTGCTGGGAAAAAAGGAACAGGCAAAACTGGAAGCGCTGCAAAAAGAAATCAAAACCCTGCAAACCACCCTGCAAGCGCGCAGCGGGGAACGCAACAACCTCAACGAAGAACTCAAGCGCCACGAACTGGCAGTTTCCGCCATCAGCCAGAAAATTGCCGCCCACGATGCCCAGATCGCAGCACTTGACGGGGAACTGCTCAAGCTTGCGGAACAGAAACAGACGCTCGAAACCCAGCGCGACGCCCAGCAGCAACATATCGCCAGGGAAATTGACGCCGCTTACCGTCTCGGGCGTTCCGAACCCATGAAACTTCTGCTCAACCAGGAAGATCCCGACCACCTCACCCGCACCCTCAAATACTACCGCTACTTTATCGAAGCCCGCAGCGCACGCATCGAAAGTTACCGGGCCACCATGGCAGAGCTGGCCCTGGTGGAAATATCCATTGGCGAAAATCAGGCCCGCCTGGCGCAAAGTCGTGGGGAACTCGACAGGGAAAAACTCGCCCTCGGCGAAAAACAGGAGGAGCGCCGCAAAGTGATCGCAGCCCTCGATCAGCAGCTGGGTTCAGACCAGGAGCGCATGGCGGAAATGACCCGGCAAAGCAAAGAGATCGAAGCCATTATCGCCCGCCTGGAAGAAGCCATTCAGGATCTGGCCCGCCCCGGCAGTGACCCCTTTCCAAGACTCAGGGGAAAACTGCCCTGGCCTGTAACCGGCAAGATCCTCAAGGGATACGGAGCCATGCGGGCGCAAAACCTGTCCTGGAAGGGCTGGCTGATCGGCTCTGCGGAGGGCACACCGATCACCGCCGTACACAATGGCCGGGTGGTATTTTCAGACTACCTGCGCGGCCACGGCCTGCTGCTGATTGTGGACCACGGCGACAACTACCTGAGCCTGTATGCACACAACCAGGTGCTGCTGAAGGAAATCGGCGACTGGGTGCGCAGCGGTGACAGAATCGCCCTGGTGGGCAAGAGTGGCGGACTTGAAGACAGTGCACTCTATTTCGAAATCCGTCACAATGGTCAACCGCAGGATCCCAAAAACTGGCTGTCACGGCGCTGAAACGCCAGCGATCAAACCTTATTGATGTCGTATCGGATACTGTCGGCATCTTTTTCACCAAAACCGGGTAACCTCAGATGAAGTTATTGCTCCGCATATCAGGCATTGTCTTACTGTCACTGGCCAGCGCCCAGGTTTTTTGCGAAGACGAAAACTACGACTCTGACGCCCGCCTGCCCCTTGAAGATCTACAACTGTTCGTGCAGATCTTCGACCAGATACGCAGCGCCTATGTGGAGGAAGTTGACGACAAGACCCTGTTCGAAAATGCCATCAAGGGCTTGCTGGGGGGGCTTGACCCCCATTCCAGTTACCTTGATGAATCTACCTTTGACGAACTGCAGGAGAGCACCAGCGGCGAATTCGGCGGTCTCGGTATCGAAGTGGGCATGGAAGGCGGGTTTATCAAGGTGGTCGCCCCCATCGACGACACCCCCGCCTATCGCGCCGGCATCAAGACCGGCGACCTGATCATCAAGCTCGACGACAACGCCGTGCAGGGTATGAATATCAAGGACGCCATTGACCTGATGCGCGGCCCCGAAGGTTCGCCCATTGTGCTGACCATCCTCCGCGAAGGCATGGATGCGCCCCTCGAAATTACCATTGTGCGCGACATCATCAAGGTCAAGAGCGTGCGCAGCGAAATACTCGAAGACGGCTTTGGCTATGTGCGCATCGCCCAGTTCCAGACCGACACTGGCGCCCAGTTTCGCGCTGCACTGGAGTCCATGGTCAAAAAGGCTGAACCCCTGCAAGGGGTGGTGATCGACCTGCGCAACAACCCGGGCGGCCTGCTGCCGGCCTCCGTTGAAGTGGCTGACGCCCTGCTCGACGACGGCCTCATCGTCTACACCGAGGGCCGTATTCCCAGCGCCAACATCAAGTTTCGCGCTACGCCGGGCGATGTGATCGCGGGCATCCCGGTGGTGGTGATTATCAATAATGGCAGTGCATCCGCCGCCGAAATTGTTGCCGGCGCCCTGCAGGATCACCAGCGCGCCATCGTTATCGGCACGCAGAGTTTTGGCAAGGGATCGGTACAAACCGTGCTGCCCCTCAAGGACGGCAAGGCCATCAAGCTCACCACTGCACGCTATCTGACCCCTGACGGACACTCGATCCAGGCCCAGGGTATCAAACCGGATATCGTGGTTGCACCTGCGGAAATCAAAGTGCTGGAGCAGTTGAAAGGCATCTCGGAAGCGAACCTGAGCGGACACCTTAAGAGTGTCGAGACCATCCAAAGACCGGCGGCACGCAAATCTGCCCGGGCCTCTATTGCCGATGACAACCAGCTCTATGAGGCCCTGAATATGCTCAAGGGCATTGCCATCTTCAAGCGCTGAGAGAGGCATGCCCATACCCCTTGCCTGATGATGGAGAAGCCGACCATGAAAGCCCTGTTATCCAAAACCATCGGTGGCCCCGACAGTCTGGTAGTGGAAGATATTCCTTCACCAACTCCCGCTGCTGGCCAATTGTTGTTATCCGTCAAGGCCGCTGGCGTTAACTACCCAGATGCGCTGATCATTGAGGACAAATACCAGTTCAAACCCCAGCGCCCCTTTTCCCCCGGCGGCGAAGTTTCCGGCATTGTCAAAAGCGTGGGGAAAGGCGTATCCGAATTCAAGGCCGGTGATCGTCTTATCGGTTTTTGTCGCTGGGGTGGAATGGCAGAAGAGGTTGTCGTTGATGCCGCCAGCTGCACTTTCATGCCGGAGGCGATGCCCTTCGAGGAAGCGGCGGCATTCCTCTTTACCTACGGCACCTCCCACTATGCCCTGCACAGGCGCGGGCAGCTGAGGCCCGGGGAGAAACTCCTTATCCTGGGGGCGGCTGGCGGGGTGGGTATCGCCGCCATCGAACTGGCAAAGGCCAGTGGTGCACAGGTAATTGCCGCTTGCTCGACACAGGAAAAAGTCGATTTATGCCTGGCAAAGGGCGCTGACAAGGGCCTCGTTTATCCCGTTGGCCGACTGGATAAGGCAGGACAAAAAGCCCTGTCCAGCGAGTTCAAGGCGATCTCCGGAGGCGGCATTGACCTTGTTTACGATGCGGTCGGTGGCGACTATGCCGAGCCAGCCCTGCGTGCACTCAACTGGGAAGGCCGCTATCTGGTGGTGGGCTTTCCCGCTGGTATTCCCTCAATCCCGCTCAATCTGACCCTGCTCAAATCCTGCGATATTCGCGGCATTTTCTGGGGGGTATGGGTAGAGCAACAACCGGCGCAGTTCCGGCAAAGTGTGGCGGAACTGTTTGAACTCTACCAACAGGGCAAAATCAGGCCACATATCTCCAGCATCTATAACCTGGATGATGCAGCAGAGGGCATCAGGGCACTGCTCGAACGGCGGGCAACGGGTAAAGTTGTTATTCGCATTGGCTGATTGAAGGGCTGCCAGCAGTCAGCCCTGGTGAACCAGGGAAGAGGCAGCAACAACGACCCCGTTATTGTCGGCATAGACGTAATCGCCGGGATGAAAGGTGATACCGCCAAAAGTGACGGGAATATTGAAGTCACCAATACCGCGCTTTTCGGTTTTAAGGGGTATACAACCCAGCGCCTGAACTCCGAGGTCCATCTCCCCCAGGGCATCAACATCACGCACACAACCGTAGATGATGATCCCTGCCCAGCCATTTTTGCAGGCACTGGCAGCAATCATGTCTCCCAGCAGTGCCCGCCGCATGGAGCCGCCACCATCCACGACCATCACCCTGCCATGCCCAGAGCTGGCTGCGTGTTCCTTGACCAGGGAATTATCCTCATGGCACTTGATGGTCACCACTTCGCCACCAAAGGCGCTGATACCACCAAAATTAACCAGCATGGGTTCAAGCACCCGCACCAAGTCGGGATAATGATCGCACAGGTCGGGAGTTGTAAAAATCATGTTGCCACCCTTCGGGAACCGTTCGCTAAAGACGCATCTCGATACCCTGAGCAGCCATATACTCCTTGGCCTCGCGGATACTGTATTCGCCAAAATGGAAAATACTGGCAGCCAGCACTGCGTCGGCGCCGCCCTTGAGCACCCCGTCCGCCAGGTGCTGAAGATTGCCGACACCGCCGGAAGCAATCACCGGGATATCGATGGAATCGGTGATGGCGCGGGTCAAGGGCAGATCGAAACCGCTCTTGGTGCCGTCCTGATCCATGCTGGTCAGGAGGATTTCACCGGCACCGTACTCCGCCATGCGCACCGCCCAGGCCACCGCATCAAGGCCTGTCACCTTGCGACCGCCATGGGTAAACACTTCCCAGCGCGGCGGCTCCCCTGCACTGCTCACCTGCTTGGCATCAATGGCCACCACAATGCACTGGGAGCCGAAACGCTCGGCAGCGGCACGGACAAAATCCGGATCGTGGACCGCCGTGGAATTGATGCTGACCTTGTCGGCCCCGGCGTTGAGCAGGGTGCGGATATCTTCGAGGGTCCTCACCCCGCCGCCCACGGTGAGGGGAATAAAGACTTCGCTGGCCATGCGCTCGACGGTATGCACCATGGTGTCGCGGCCTTCGTGACTGGCGGTGATATCAAGAAAGGTGATTTCGTCGGCGCCAGCGGCATCGTAGCGGCGTGCCACTTCCACCGGGTCACCGGCATCGCGGATATCGAGGAATTTGACACCCTTGACCACCCGGCCGTTTTCCACATCGAGGCAGGGAATAATGCGTTTCGCCAGCGTCATATCAGTCGTGAACCTCGTTAAACAGATGCCCCAACTTGCCCGCCTTGGTGGCCAGGTAGCGGGCGTTGTGGGGATTGCTGCCGGGCTCGAGAGGCAAGCGTTCCAGGACTTCGAAACCCATGGCTTCGAGGGCCAGCACCTTGCGGGGATTGTTGGTCATCAGGCGGATGCGCTGTACCTGCAGATGCCTGAGCATGGATTTGCAGATGCTGTAATCGCGCATATCGGCGCCAAACCCCAGCTGCTCGTTGGCTTCCACCGTATCGGCGCCGGAATCCTGCAGGTGGTAGGCCTTGATCTTGTTGATGAGGCCGATACCGCGACCTTCCTGACGCAGGTAGAGAATCACGCCGCGTCCTTCTGCGGCAATACGCCGCATCGCCGCCTCCAGCTGGGGACCACAGTCGCAGCGCATGCTGAACAGGGCGTCGCCGGTCAGACACTCGGAATGGATCCGCACCAGCACAGGCTCGCCATCGGCTACATCCCCCATGGAGAGGGCGATATGCTCCTTCTGGGTGTCCGGGTCATCAAAGCCGTGGATATGGAAGTCGCCCCACAGGGTTGGCAGGCGGGAAGATTCAACAAAGGTCAGGGTCACTGTCATACCGATTTTATCAAAGCCGCCATTCTAGCAAACCTTCGACGCTGAAAGCGCTGTCTTCGGGAAATGCCTTGCCGCCTGGGAGGTGGTCGATCAGTATTTCTGCCGCAGCACCAGCACACCGGCCTGCTCCTGCATCTCCAGGCGGCTCAGCAGGGAATTGCCCAGCAGGATATGGATGGGGTAGTCACCATCTACCACCGACGCGCGCACATCGGTGAGAGTAATATTGCCAATAGTCACTTTGGCGAGATTCACGGAGTAGCTTGTCACCACGCCCCCGGCGGTCTGGATTTTACCCGGCTGTTCACTGCGAAAATCCACACCCAGACGCTTGGCCTCATTGGCATTCATGGCGATCATGGTGGCACCGGTGTCCACCATCATCTCCACGGACTGACCATTGATGGCGCCGCGCACCCAAAAATGGCTGTCGGCGCTGCGGGGAATACGCACCTCGGCAAACTCTGCGGCGGTGTAGGTGGCGGAAATTTGCCGGGTCAAACTCAGGGTCTGACGCACGCCATCGATTTCAACTTCAGCGCCGCGACTGGTGCTGGACAGCAGCTTGACCCCTTCAGGGCTGGTTTCGCCCACCTTGAGCATGTGGGTCTGACCATTGATCACCAACACCGCACGGTTGGTGAAAAACCCTTTTGCCACAACCTTCGGCGCCGCCAGCAGGTGGCTGCTGACCGCGACCAGGCATCCCGCCAGCAACACGAAACCCAATTTATTCATTAGCCAATCACCTCGCTGACCCCAGCCAGTATAAGCCAGGTAAAGGCCCCCGCAAGCAGATCGTCCACCATGATCCCCAAGCCACCATGGACCCGGCGGTCGAGCACACTGATGGGCCAGGGCTTGACGATATCAAACAGGCGGAACAGCACAAAACCCGCCACCATCCACGGCCAGGTCGCGGGAAAAGTCGCCATGGCCAGCCACACACCGGCGATCTCGTCGAGCACGATGCCGCCGTGGTCATGCACCCCCAACGTGCGCGCCGCCCGACCGCAGATCCAGGTACCGCCGACGATGGTGACCGCCAGCACCAGCAGGTACCAGGGCAGCGGCAACAGGGCTAGCAGGGGAAAGGCAAGGATGGCCAGCAAGCTGCCCGCCGTGCCCGGCGCCTTGGGGGACAGGCCGCTGCCAAACCCAAAGGCCAGCAGCAACACCGGGTCGCGCAGCAATTGCCCGAAGGTTGGACGCACGTCAGAAGTGGGCATAGCCCGTCTCCTCCGGAATGATCGGCTCGCCACGGGCATCCACGCAGGTCACTCCAGCACCCACACTCATCACACCGATGCGGGTGACGGTTTCGCCAGCGACCCCAAGCGCCTGCTCCATGGCCGCAGCGCGCTCGGGGGGCACAGTAAAACACAGTTCATAGTCATCGCCGCTGCCCAGTGCCCAGCGCGTTGCTGTCGCCCGGCCAAAACGGTTGATCAGTTGCGAAGACAGGGGCAGGCGCTCCGCTTCAATGGTGCAAGCAAGGCCGCTTTGACTGGCGATATGCCCCGCATCCTGCAGCAGGCCATCAGAGATATCGAGGGCGGCACTGGCAAACTCCCGCAGCAATTGCCCGGCGCGCAGGCGCGGCTGCGGACGCCAGTAGCGCTCCAGCAGATGCGGGCAATCATCCAGGCCATTGCGGATCGCTTCCAGTCCGCCACGGGAATCGCCAAGACTGCCGGTGACATAAACCAGATCGCCAGCACTGGCGCCGGAACGCACCATAGCCTGCCCGGATGGCACCGTACCCAGCAGGGTAATGGTGATGGTCAGTGGCCCGCGGGTAGTATCACCGCCGCTTAGGGGGCAGGCAAAAGCCAGGGCGTCGCGGGCGAGGCCGCGACTGAAGGATTCAAGCCAGATTTCATCCGCTGCGGGCAACGTCAGCCCCAGCTGAAATCCAAGAGGGCTGCCGCCCATCGCCGCCAGATCGCTAAGATTGACCCGCAAGGCCCGCTGGGCCAGGGATTGCGGATCGCAGTTATAAGGAAAGTGCACACTCTCCACCAGGGTATCGGTGGTGACCGCCAGCTGGTTCCCGGGGGGCAGACTGAACAGAGCGCAATCATCGCCCACGCCCAACTGCAGGTTGTCACTGGGGCCGCCCAGAGCGGTGAAGTAGCGGCTTATCAGGCTGAATTCCTGGATGGCCAAGGGTGTGTGCCGCTCAGGCGCCGGCTCGTGCGGCGCGGATTTCCGGCTGGCGGGTAGCGATGGCAACCCGGTCGAGGATGCCGTTGATGTATTTGTGGGCATCGCTGGGTCCGAAGGACTTGGCCAGGTTGACCCCTTCGTTGATCACCACTTTATAGGGCACATCCACCCGGAACAGCATCTCGTAGGCGCCGATGCGCAGCACCGCCAAGGATACCGGATCGAGATCGTCCTGAGGCCGGTCGAGGTGGGCGCCGAAGCATTGGTCCAGCTCATCGATTTTTTGTGGGATGGTGTGGAGCAGTTCGCGGAAATAGGCGGTGTCCACCTTGTCCATCTGCTGGTCGGTGAAAAATTCCGCCTCAATGACGTCGATATTGGTGCCGGTAAGCTGCCACTGGTAGAGGGCCTGCACCAGCAGGCTTCGGGCTTTCTTGCGATTGGACGGCTTGGTTGGCACGGGGTTTACCTTACCTGCTTGAGAAGTGAAATCATTTCGAGAACGGTCAGCGCCGCTTCCTCGCCCTTGTTCTCGCGATTGTCGCCGGAGCGGGCCTGGGCCTGGGGCAGATCGTCGCAGGTCAAGAGCCCAAAACCGATGGGAATGCCGGTGCGCAGGCCGACATCGCCAATGCCACGGGTACATTCGCTGCATACATAATCAAAATGGGGGGTATCGCCGCGAATCACACAGCCGAGGGCAATCACACCGTCGATACGACCGGTGTTGGCCGCTTTTTGCGCCGCCAGGGGCAGTTCAAAGGCGCCGGGAACCCGCAGCACCTGGATATTGTCATCGGCGATGCCCTGGCGTTCGAGGGCAGCCAGCGCACCCGCCAGCAGGCTGTCGGTGATGTCGTTATTCCAGCGCGCGACCACAATGGCAAGGCGCACGTCGCCAACCTGGTAATTGCCTTCAATGGGTCTGAATTTGCTCATGCTATTGCCTGCCTTCTGTTTCGGACTGGAGTGTTTCAGCGTTCTGCGGGGACGGTTTCAACCACTTCCAGGTCAAAACCCGACAACCCGGCGTATTTGATGGGGGCGCCCATCAGGCGCATTTTCTGCACCCCCAGATCCCGCAGTATCTGTGAACCCACGCCCACCTGCTGGAACTGGATTTGCTCCGAACCCGGCTGCGACTGCTTGACCCTCTCACCGAACACGTCCTCCAGCCCCTCCTCCACCGAGCGACCGCTGAGGTCGGACTCGGCATTGATGAGAATTATCACGCCGGATTCTTCCCGCGCCAGACGGTCCATGGCCTTGTGGAAGGTCCAGCGCGGGTAGCGCTCCTTGCCTGGCTCCACCAGGGTAAAGAAATCCCGCAGCTGGCTGGGGATATGCACCCGCACCAGAGTGGGTTCGTCGGCTTTGATGGTGCCCTTGACCATGGCGTGGTGGTATTCGTCGCGCGCCTCGTCGAGGTAAGTGCGCAACTCAAAATGGCCGTACTCGGTTTCAATCTGGCGGGTTTTGACGCACTCCACGGTTTTTTCGTGGGCAATGCGGTGGTGGATCAGGTCGGAAATGGTGCCAATCTTGATGCCGTATTGCTGGGCAAACACTTCCAGATCCGGGCGCCGCGCCATGGTGCCATCGTCATTCATGATCTCGACAATCACCGCCGCAGGCTCGTAACCGGCCAGGCGCGCCAGATCGCAACCGGCCTCGGTGTGACCGGCGCGGCTCAGCACGCCACCGGGCTGGGCCATGAGCGGGAAGATATGGCCGGGCTGGACAATATCCCGGGGGGCAGCGCTGGGAGCCACGGCACACTGCACGGTGCGCGCCCTGTCAGCGGCGGAAATGCCAGTGGTCACACCCTCAGCCGCCTCGATGGACACGGTAAAGTTGGTGCCGTGGGAGGAGCCGTTATCCCCCACCATCAGTGGCAAATTGAGCTGCTTGCAGCGCTCGCGAGTGAGGGTCAGGCAGATCAGGCCACGGGCATTCTTGGCCATGAAGTTGATATCCTCAGGCCGCACCCTGGCCCCGGCCATGATCAGGTCACCCTCGTTTTCCCGGTCTTCGTCATCCATGAGGATCACCATGCGACCTTCGCGGATATCCTCGATCAACTCATGAATGCTGTTCAGTTTCATCGTTGTAAAACTCTCTCTGTCAGGAGATATGGGTGATCGCGGCCTTCATTACAGGCAGTGCCAGCGACCCGGGCGGGAAAAGGGCGCGGATTTTAACATACACCGCGCCCTAAACCCTCACGTAGCCTGTGCCGCCATGGAGACAGCGTATACGGATCAGGCCTCGGCGGCCTTGTCGCCCAGCAACAGCCGCTCAAGGTAGCGGGCGATTACATCCACCTCCAGATTGACCCTGGTGCCTGGCTGATAGCCGCCGATCACCGTCACCGCCTGGGTATGGGGGATGATATTGAGTTCAAATTCAGCGCCTTCGACCTTGTTGACGGTAAGGCTGACACCGTCCACGGTAATCGAACCCTTATGGGCGATATAGCGCGCCAGAGCTGCCGGTGCCCGCAGGCGGAAGCGTTCGGAGCGGGCATCCGCGTGGCGGCTCACCACCTCGCCCACCCCGTCCACATGCCCGGATACGATATGTCCCCCGAGCCGCGACTGAGCCATCAGCGCGCGCTCAAGGTTGACGGGGCTGCCGGACTGCCACTGTCCTGCGGTGGTGAAATCCAGGGTTTCCTGGGAGACATCCGCCACAAAACCATTGCCGGGCAGGGACACTACCGTCAGGCAGACACCGTTGACGGCGATACTGTCACCGAGCTGCACATCACTGATATCCAGGCCGCCGGTGTCAATGGTGAGGCGAACATCGCCGCCACGTTGCTCCAGATCGGCCACTGAACCCAGGGCTTCGACGATTCCGGTAAACATCCACTACTCTCCTTTTACTTTCCAACCTGCTACTTGCCTGTTCGTGCAGCCTCCGCAGGTTGGGCTGAGGAACGAAGCCCAACGAGGGTTTGCCACCGATGTTGGGCTTCACAGAAAGCGTTCAGCCCAACCTGCGCACTGCTATTTGCCTATTTGTGCGCTGATACGCCAGTCATTGCCAACAGCGCAGATTTCGTTGATGGTCAGATCGATACTCTGCCCCATGGCATCAAGGGGTAAAGTCAGAAGCGGCATGGCATTGCTGCCCATCAGCTTCGGCGCCATATACACCACCAGCTGGTCCACCAGACCTGCGGCCATAAAGGCGCCGCACAATTCTGACCCCGCTTCCACCAGCACCTCGCTGCACTCGCGGCGGGCCAACTCACGCAGTAAAGCCTCCAGATCCACCCGTCCACCGCAAGCAGTGAAGGACAGGATTTCAGGGCAGTTGGCCGCAGCGCTGAAATCGGCAGCGGTGTCTACCTTGCCGGTAGCAATCAGCACCGGGCCGGGCAACTGCAACATCTGCGCGGTGGCCGGGGTGCGCAGCTGGCTGTCGACAATCACCCGCAGGGGCTGGTGACGGGCGATCTCCTCGCCATCGGGACGATCCAGCAGTGGCGCCCGCACCGTCATGGCCGGATCATCCCGCAGCACCGTACCGACGCCAGTGATCACCGCATCGCTGGCGGCGCGCAGCAGCTGCACATCGCGCCGCGCTGCGGGGCCGGTAATCCACTGGCTCTCGCCGCTGGCCATGGCGGTGCGACCGTCGAGGCTCATGGCCAGCTTGACAGTCACCCGGGGCAGGCCCGTTTCACAGCGTTTGATAAAGCCGGGGTTGAGCTGCCGGGCTTCGGCCTCCAGCAGCGGTCCGCGCACAGCTATACCCGCTGAGCGCAGGGTATCGAGTCCGCCGCTGGCAACCTGGTGGGGGTCGGCCATGGCAAACACCACTTCGGCAATACCCGCCTGGATCAGCGCCTGGGCGCAGGGGCCGGTGCGACCCTGGTGGTTACAGGGTTCGAGGGTGACATAGGCGGTGGCGCCCCGCGCCTTTTCGCCAGCACTGTTCAGGGCATTGACCTCGGCATGGGGTTCACCGGCCCGGTGGTGGTAGCCTTCGCCAACCACTTCACCCCCCTGGGCTATGACACAACCCACTCGCGGATTGGGCCGCGCCGTATACCAGCCGTTGCGCGCCAGTTGCAGGGCGCGGGCCATGCAGCTGCGGTCAAAGGTGGTGAAGTTGCTCAACGCTCGTTCTCCGCCTTGTCGCGGCTTTTACTTTCGAGCTTGTCTCTATCTTTATCTTCGAGCTTATCGCGACTTTTGTTTTCGAGCTTGTCCAGCTCCGCCCGAAACTCGCTGATATCCTGAAAGCTGCGATACACCGAGGCAAAGCGCACATAGGCCACCTCGTCCATATCCCGCAGCTTGTCCATGATGCGCTCGCCGATCAGCAGTGACGGCACTTCGCGCTCGCCGGTGGTTTGCAGGCCGTGCTTGATATGGGTGATTGCCGCCTCGATTTCCTCGACGCTGACCGGGCGCTTCTCCAGTGCCCGCTGCAAGCCGGAGCGCAGCTTGTTTTCATCGAATGGCTCGCGGCTGCCATCGCGCTTGATGACACGGGGCATCAGCAGCTCCGCCACTTCAAAGGTGGTAAAGCGCTCCTTGCAGGACAGGCATTCGCGCCGCCGCCGTACCTGGCCGCCATCGGCAACCAGGCGGGAGTCGATTACCTTGGTGTCATCGGCGCCGCAGAAGGGGCAGTGCATGGCAGAATGCCTTTGAGGTCAATGGGTTGGCCATAGTAGCACAGGCACAAAAAAACCCTGCACCGGATCAGTGCAGGGTTTTGCCGGGGATCAGCCGTAAACGGGATGCTGACGGCAAAGGGCGACAACCTGCGCCCGCACTGCCGGGATTACCGCTTCGCTGTTGCCCTTTTCGAGGGAATCCAGCACATCGCACATCCAGCCCGCCAGCTGCTCGCACTCCGCCTGTTTGAAGCCGCGGGTGGTGACGGCGGGGGTGCCGATACGCAGGCCCGAAGTCACAAAAGGCGAGCGCGGATCGTTGGGCACGGAGTTCTTGTTGACGGTGATATAGGCCTCGCCCAGCGCCGCATCCGCGTCCTTGCCGGTGTATTCCTTGCCGATCAGATCGATCAGCATCAGGTGGTTGTCGGTGCCGCCGGAGACAATTTTGTAACCGCGCTGCTGCAAAACCGCCGCCATGGCGCGGGCATTGGTCACCACCTGCTTTTGGTAGGTTTTGAACTCGGGGGACAGCGCCTCCTTGAAGGCCACCGCCTTGGCGGCGATCACATGCATCAGCGGGCCGCCCTGAATACCGGGGAACACAGCGGAGTTGAGCTTCTTGTAAAAATCCTCGCCCTGGCCTTTGGACAAAATAATACCGCCACGGGGACCGCGCAGGGTCTTGTGGGTGGTACTGGTCACCACATGGGCGTGGGGCAACGGGCTGGGGTATTCGCCAGTGGCGACCAAACCTGCCACATGGGCCATATCCACCCAGAAGATGGCGCCCACCTTGTCGGCAATGGCGCGCATCCGCGCCCAGTCCTTGTAGCGGGAGTAGGCCGAAAAACCACCGATGATCATCTTCGGTTTGGTTTCGATGGCAATGCGCTCCATCTCGTCGTAGTTGATCACGCCGGTTTCAGTGTCGAGACCATAGGGCACAATCTTGTAATGCTTGCCGGAAAAGTTGGCGGGGTTGCCGTGGGTGAGGTGACCACCCTGGGCCAGGTTCATGCCCATCACGGTTTCGCCGGGAGCCACCAGAGCCAGGAAGATGGCGGCATTGGCCTGGGCGCCGGAATGGGGCTGCACGTTGGCGTAATCGCAGTCAAACAGCTGCTTGACCCGGTCGATGGCCAGCTGCTCGGCCACATCCACAAACTCACAACCGCCGTAGTAGCGCTTGCCCGGATAGCCCTCGGCGTACTTGTTGGTGAGCACCGAACCCTGGGCCTCCATCACGGCGGGGCTGGCATAGTTTTCGGAGGCGATAAGCTCGATATGATCTTCCTGGCGCTGCTCTTCGTTCTGAATGGCGGCAAGAAGTTCGGCGTCGTACTGGGCGAGGGTTGTGGATTTCTCGTACATGGCTATGCGCTGTCCCGGATGTGGAAGAGAGGTGGGCGAAAGGAAGGCGCGAATTTTACACAAAGAGGTGGCGCGTTGCACGCGCTGGCCAGCTTGATGGGAGACGTTGAACGGGAGATGAGAGATGTTCCGTCTCCCATCTCCCGTTCAACGTCTCCCCTTGCCACCAAATCCGCTACAATCCCACCCCACATCCACCACCAAATTCCCCGACTCCTATGGCCCAATACGTATACACAATGAACCGGGTGGGCAAGATCGTCCCGCCCAAGCGCGAGATCCTCAAGGATATCTCCCTCTCCTTCTTCCCCGGCGCCAAGATCGGCGTGCTGGGCCTTAACGGCTCGGGCAAATCCACGCTGCTGAAAATCATGGCGGGGCTGGATACCGACATCCTCGGCGAAGCCCGGCCCATGCCCGGCATCAAGATCGGCTACCTGCCCCAGGAACCCCATCTCGACCCCGCCAAGGATGTGCGCGGCAATGTCGAAGATGGCGTGCGCGAAGCGGTGGACGCCCTCGCGGACCTGGACAAGGTGTACGCCGCCTATGGCGAGCCGGATGCCGACTTCGACAAGCTGGCGAAAAAACAGGAAGAGCTGGAAAACATCATCCAGACCTGGGACGCCCACAACCTCAACCACACCCTCGAAGTGGCCGCCGACGCCCTGCGCCTGCCGCCCTGGGACGCGGATGTGACCAAACTGTCCGGTGGCGAACGGCGCCGGGTGGCGCTGTGTCGTTTGCTGTTGTCAAAACCCGACATGCTGCTGCTCGACGAACCCACCAACCACCTCGATGCCGAATCGGTTTTCTGGCTGGAAAAATTCCTTGAGGAATTCCCCGGCACCGTAGTAGCAGTCACCCACGACCGCTACTTCCTCGACAATGTGGCGGGCTGGATTCTGGAACTCGACCGCGGCCACGGCATCCCCTACGAGGGCAACTACACCACCTGGCTCGAAACCAAAGAGAAGCGCCTGGAGCAGGAAGCCCGCGAACAGTCCTCCCACCTCAAGGCCATGAAGGAAGAGCTGGAATGGGTGCGCAAGAATCCCAAGGGCCGCCAGGCCAAGAGCAAGGCGCGCCTGTCACGCTTCGAAGAGATGCAATCCCGGGAATTCCAGGAGCGCAACGAAACCAACGAAATCTACATTCCACCGGGTGAGCGCCTAGGTGACAAAGTCATCGAGCTGGACAATGTCTGCAAGGGCTTTGGCGATCAACTACTGATCGACAACCTCAACCTGTCGATACCCAAGGGCGCCATCGTCGGTATTATCGGCGGCAACGGCGCCGGTAAATCCACCCTGTTCCGCTTGATTGCCGGGCGCGAACAGCCCGACAGCGGCACCGTCACCCTCGGCGAAAGCGTCAACCTCGCCTTTGTGGAGCAAAGCCGCGAAACCCTCGACGACAAGAAAACCGTGTGGGAAGCCATCTCCGGCGGCCACGACATCCTCAAGATCGGCAACTACGAGGTGCCCTCCCGCGCCTACCTGGGGCGCTTCAACTTCAAGGGCGGCGACCAGCAAAAACGCGTGGGCGACCTCTCCGGTGGTGAGCGCGGTCGTTTGCACCTGGCCAACACCCTCAAGCAGGGCGCCAACGTACTGCTGCTCGACGAACCCTCCAACGACCTCGATATCGAAACCCTGCGCGCCCTCGAAGACGCCATGCTCGCCTTCCCCGGCTGCGTACTGGTGATCTCCCACGACCGCTGGTTCCTCGACCGCGTCGCCACCCATATCCTCGCGTTTGAAGGCAACTCGGAGATCGTTTTCCACGAAGGCAACTTTACCGACTACCATGAGGACTTTACCAATCGGAAGGGCAACAATGCCCAGCCGGAGCGGATGAAGTACAAGCGGTTGAAGGGGTAATTTTTGAGAAATGGAAGTTCAATAGGATAACAAGGAGACCATCAAAATGAAGCCAACAGCAATTGACTTATTTTGTGGCGCAGGCGGACTAACTGTAGGCCTTAAAAAGGCGGGATTTAATGTTTTAGCAGGAGTTGAAATAAGCCCTGAAGCAGCCGAAACATATAAACTTAACCATAAAAAAATTAAGGTCTATGAAATAAACATAAGGGCTTTATCACCAGAGAAAATATTGGATGACTTTTCCCTTGACCCAGGCCAGCTAGACTTGCTTGCTGGCTGCCCGCCATGCCAAGGATTTTCTTCTCACAGAACAAGAAATAAAAAGACATCCACTGACGATGAACGGAATGAGCTTATATTTGAATTTCTTAAATATATACAAGTTATGCTCCCCAAAACAATTATGATGGAAAATGTGCCATCTCTGTCAAAGGACTATCGTGTCGAGAAATTAATATGCAAGCTGGAAGAGCTTGGCTACCACATAAATGATAAAACCATACAAATACAGAACGCCGCAGATTACGGCGTACCACAGCGCCGAAAAAGAATGATTCTAAAAGCATCTCGTTATGGCTTCATTGACGAACCGACCCCTGAAGAAAATCGGAGAACGGTATTTGATGCAATTGGCCATCTACCTGCCGCAGGTAAAAGCGGTGATTATTACCACGACTTCCCCGAAAAACGAACTCTAAAAACGTCAAAATTAATATCTCTTATTCCAAAAAACGGTGGGTCAAGAACAGAAATACCGCGTGAGTACTGGCTCCCTTGCCACTTAAGAAATAATGGTGGATATAGAGACGTATATGGCCGAATGTCCTGGGATGATGTAGCGCCAACAATAACCGGGGGGTGCTGCAACCCTTCAAAGGGAAGATTTTTGCACCCGGACGCAGATCGCGCGATCACACTAAGAGAAGCCGCTCTTTTACAAACATTTCCAGAAAGCTATAAATTTTCAAAGAGCAAAGGGAAAGAGTCGATTTCACTTATGATTGGCAATGCACTGCCACCTGAATTTATACGAAGGCATGCTATAGAGTATCGCAAACACCTCTCTTCATTAATGGACTAAAAGATGACGGACTTCGAACTTAAATTTGACCCAAAAACTATTGAACATCTCGGCGTCAAAATGTATTCAACATTGCCGCCTGCATTAGCAGAACTAATTTCTAACGCATATGATGCAGATGCCAGCAAGATTGTTATTAATTTCCATGAGCAAAACAAGACACCAAAATCAATAACAATTCAAGACAATGGGATCGGCATGAGTTCCCAAGACATTCAGGATAAATTTCTTGTTATAGGCCGAAATCGCCGAAAAGATGAGGGGGACAAACCTTCGCAGAAATTCAAAAGGCTTCCTACCGGAAAAAAGGGCCTCGGAAAACTTTCTCTATTTGGCTTAGCAAAAGAGATCAATGTAGACACTTCACAGTCAGGCTTGAGGAATCGATTTACACTTAATTGGGAAAACCTTTTATCTGCCCGTGGCGTGTATAACCCAAAATCTGATTTGAGGGATGCAGACACCCCAAATACTGATGGCACTATAATTAAATTGTCCAATCTAAAGAGAAAAAGCCCTTTTGACCTTAACGCTCTTGCAGACAGCTTATCCAGGATATTTATCGTTGACAATGAATTTGAAATTTTACTTACCAACACTAACGGTACCAAAATTAAAGTAACCAATGAGCGAAGGTATAATCAAATTGAAACCCAGTTTGAATGGGACAAAGACGATTTAATAGACAAAACCAGCAAGTACTACTCAATCATTGACCTGAAACTGTTTACGGGGAAAACTCCTATACCTCCAAGCTCCGGACTGAGGGGAGTAACCATTTTTTCAAGGGGAAAGCTAGTCAACTTGCCTGAATATTTTTCTCCCAGCACATCTAGCCATTTTTTCCAATATCTGACAGGATGGATAAAAGCTGATTTCATTGACCTTCTAGATGAGGATGTTATTTCCACAAACAGGCAATCTATAAATTGGGAAGATCAAGAAATGACAGAATTCAGAGAATTTCTGTCTTCTCTAATAATGAAAACAAACCAAAGCTGGCGCGAGAAGAGAGCAAATGAAAAAGAAAAGGAAATAAAAAAATCCACGGGTATCGATAGAGAGAAATGGCTTTCAACATTACCGAAGGATATACAAGGTTCAGTTAATAAAATTGTTGATACGATGACCAGGGGCGAAGATGTTTCAGCAAGCTTTGCACCAGTCATAAAAGCATTGCACGACATTATCCCTGAGTATCCTCTACTTCACTGGAGACACTTACACGAAAGACTAAGACCACGCATTGAAAATTACTATATATCGAAGCAATTTGGCTTAGCAGCTGATCAAGGAACAAAAATCTATTCTGAAGCAATAAAAACATTGACCGGGGTAGATCTAGACGGAACAAAGCTTAGCGCTCTCTTTAATTTCCAGAAAAGCAATACAACAAATACAATAGAGAAACTCCCTCACATCCAAATCTCTAAGTTAGAAACTGAGTCCGAGAGAAATATACAAGAGGGGCAAGGCCACTTAACAAGGGGTCTAATGCAAGGCTTTAGAAATCCTGTAAATCATGCGCCTATAGATTCCGTAGTGCCTGAAACATTTTCTGAGCTTGATTGCTTGAACATCCTCAGCTTAGTTTCTTATTTAATTTCCAGACTGGATGATGCAAGCATCAATGAACCAATTTCACAGAAAAACCCTTAGCATGGAAGAAATTCATACCAATATCATTTAAACTTATTGCTGCTTTTTATGGGCATCAAGACATACCCCGCTTAGTGTTCAGGGTACCGTCCTTGCCCTCACGCATGACTTTGAGAGCATCTTCGATATCGAATGTAGGTGTTATATTAATGATTCGTTTCCTTTGAATTAATAGTAAAGTAATGGCACACAATTCTGAACACTAATTTTTTACTATCCTCTGAATGTCGTCAGAAATGCCCACCATGGATTCTCAGGATCAAAACAACACCCCCTTAAAGGTTGAAATTACCAATATCTCCACCGATGGCATATCTATTGTGATCCATGGGCGGGAGCTGTTTATACCCTACACCGATTTCCCTTGGTTCAGGGATCAGCCTGTCAAAAACCTGCGGAATGTCGAAGAGCCAACCCCAGGGCATTTCCACTGGCCGGATATCGATGTGGATCTTACTGTGGAAATGATCGAGCATCCTGAGCGATACCCTCATATTTCACGGATCTGAGTTTCCTCCAGGTTTACTGGATACACCCCCGGAGCACCTGAATGGCACAACCTCGCTAATTGGCTTGTCTGTCAGCAACAAGCCAAGCTCTCCTGTCAGCGCTTATTGCCTTGTCCCCCATTTATTCCCCGCTGGCATTTCCAAAAAGTATTGGCTAATCTAAGTCACACGCATTACCCCCATAACAATAAGCCTGTCAGGGATCGACTAACCAGGAGGCGATAGCCCTATGGATTACGATCTCAAGATTACCGGCGGCCTGATCATCGACGGCACCGGAGCACCAGGATTTACCGGCAATATCGGTATTCGCAACGGCATGGTGGTGGCGCTGGGTGAAGCCAGCGGTAGCGCCACACACACGATCGACGCCAGCGGGCAGGTGGTGTGCCCCGGTTTTGTGGACATTCACACCCATTACGATGCCCAGGTGCTGTGGGACCCGCTGATGAGCATCTCGCCCTGGCACGGGGTTACCACCGTGGTGATCGGCAACTGCGGTTTTGGCGTTGCCCCCACCCGCCCCGAGCACCGCACCCTGATCATGCGCACCCTCGAAAAAGTCGAAGGCATGAGCCTTGACGCCCTGCAAGCGGGGCTGGGCACTGACTGGCCTTTCGTCACCTTTGGCGAATACATGGATACCCTGGAGCGCTCGGGGCTTGCCATCAATGTCGCCGTGCTGGTGGGCCATACCCCGGTGCGCCTGTATGTGATGGGTGAAGACGCGGTCAAACGCGAAGCCACCCCTGCCGAAATCGAGCAGATGAAAAGCGTCATCCGCGATGCCATGGCAGCGGGTGCCCTGGGTTTTGCCACCTCCAAGGGCGAGGCCCACAACGGCTTTGACGGGCTGCCGGTACCCAGCCGGGTGGCGACCAATGACGAGATCGATCAACTGACCGGCGCCATGGCCGAATCAGGCCGGGGCATTCTCGAAGTAACGCCGTCCTTCATGACCACGGATTTTTTCCTCAAAGAGCTGGGGGCAATCGCCACCAAACATAACTGCCCGGTGAGCTGGGGCGCCCTGCTGGGCGGCATCATGGGGCCGAAATCCCACCGCGACCTGCTGGAGCGCACCCGTGTGCTGCAACAGAACGGCGCGATGGTGGTGCCGCAGGTGTCGTGTCGGGATTTCTCCCTTGATTTCAATTTCCACGAGCCCTACCCGTTCCAGTCCCGCGAGCACTTCAAGCCCACCATGCAAACGGATCTGGCGGGCAAGAAAAAGATCTACGCCGACCCGTCCTTTCGCCATACCTTCCGCGAGGATTTGCGCGAGGGTGTGAGCCACCCCTTTGCGGGCTGGTATCTGCGCACCGAGGTATCTAACAACCCCCTCGATCCAGGCATGGAAAACATGCCGGTGATGGAAGCCGCGCGCCGCGCCGGCAAAGACGTGATCGACTTTGTGCTCGACCTGAGTCTCGACACTGATCTGGAGGCGCGCTTTCGCCTTGCCGCCCTCAATTTTGAAGAGGAGGACGTGGCCGAACTGCTGGACCGCACTGACCAGGATTGCGTGCTGGGCCTGTCCGATGCGGGCGCCCACGCCAGCCAGTTGTGCGACGCGGGCTACTCCACCCACATGCTGGGGCACTGGGTGCGCGACAGGGGCCTTATGCCCCTGGAGCGGGCCATCCATATCCTCACCCAGCGACCGGCGCAGTTGTACGGCATCAAGGATCGCGGCGTGCTGGCGATTGGCAGGCCCGCCGATGTGGTGGTGTTTGATCCCGCCACGGTGAAGGCCGGTGAGTTGCGCCGCGTGCACGATATGCCCGGCGGCGCCGAACGGCTGATTTCCGATGCCCTTGGCATTGATACGGTGATTGTGAACGGCACCCTGTTGCGCTCGAAAGGTCAGGATCAGCTGGCGGTTAGCGGCAGATTGCCGGGGGCATTGTTGCGCGGCGGTGAGGCTTATTGATCCGGCACGAATTAAACGTGAATGCCGTTCGGCCTGAGCCTGTCGAAGGCCTTGGCGACAATGCTTCGACAAGCTCAGCATGACCGGACTCTCAAGCTCAGTACGAACGGACTCTCGAATACAACGTACCGCATCAATAGTTGCGTGGCGGTGAGGCGTAAAGGCTACAAAAGTAACAGGGGAAAATCATGAGTGCAGAACTGAGAGTCATCGATTCAGACGGCCACACAATGGAACCGGCCGACCTCTATGAGCGCTACCTCGACCCGCGCTTTCGCGGTCGCGTCACCGGCATGCCAGCGGAGCGCAAGGTGGACGGACTGCCAATCATGAAGCACCCGCCGGACACCATCAGCGCCCTCGGCTTTACCCCCGAGCGCATCAAGGATCGTTTTGGCGACATTGCCCCCAATGGCTTCACCCCCGACGCCGTCTTGCGCGGGCTGGATGTGGAAGGCGTGGATGTCTCGGTAATTTACGGCCCACTCTACGACTGTTTTGTCGAGGGCATGGACCCGCAGCTGTCCTGCGCCATGGCCCGCGCCTACAACCGCTGGATGGCGGAGTATGCCGGTGCCTCCGGCGGGCGCATTGTCGGTGCCGCGCCCATTCCCCTGTTTGACGTGAATGCTGCCCTCAAGGAGGTGGAGTACGCCTACCACGAACTGGGCTTTCGAGCGTTCTGGACGCGGCCCAATCAGGTCGGCGGGCGCGCCCTTGGTCACCCCGATTTCGAACCATTCTATGCCCTGCTCGAATCCCTCGATGTGCCGCTGTCCCTGCACGAAGGTTCCGGCTCGATGATGCACAACATTGGCAGTGAACGTTATCCCGATAACTGGCTGGAACAGCACGCCGCCTGCCATCCGCTGGAGCAGCAGATGGCGCTGATGTCAATCATCGTGCACGGCGTACTGGAGCGACACCCGAAGCTGCGCCTTGCCTGCCTCGAATGCGGCGTGGGCTGGCTGCCCAACTGGCTGCACCGCCTCGACGAGCACCAGGAAATGGTGGGTTGGCGCTATGCCCCGGAGCTGACCATGAAGCCAACGGAGTATTTTCGCCGCCAGTGTTTTATCTCTGCCGAGCCGGATGACACCCTGCTGTACCAGGTGGTGGAATACCTCGGCGAGGACAATATCCTCTTTGGCACCGACTTCCCCCACCCCGACGCCCAGTACCCCGATGCGGTGAAGACCTTCCTGCAAATGCCCAGGCTGACCCGTGGCACCTTGCAAAAAATACTCTGGGACAACTCCATACGTTTTTACGGTTTTGATGCTGCGAAGCTGCCGGTGAGCAAGAGCATGTAATGGGAGATGGGAGATGGGAGATGGGAGATGGACGAATATTGACCTCTCCCGTCTCCCGTACAACATCTCCCTGCCTGTAGCAGAGCAGGGAGATGTTCTCAGTAGCAGGTTGGTGTGGCCATGAGCAAATCGAGTTAAACGAACAAGGTAAAAAACCATGACACTTGAATTTATCCCCATGGCAGGCAGCCACGCCCTCGAAGTGAAGGGCATCGAAAGTGATCCACTAACAAAAAGGGTTCCCCTCAATGCAGCCGACACTCAGCAGCTGCGCGATGCATTCAACAAGTCGGCATTGCTGGTGATCAGGGATCTGGAACTCACCAACGAATCCCATATCGAATTCACCCGCGCATTCGGCGACCTGGTGATCCATCCGCTCGAATTCCTGCGCCACCGCGATTACCCTGAAATTATCGAGCTATCTACCAGCCCGGATAAACCCCTGGCAGCAGATGATCCCAGCGGGGACGAGATCGTCGCCTATTCCGGCTGGCACACCGACCTCACCTTCGACCCCATGCCCAGCCTCGGAGGATTCCTGCGCCCGATCGAAATCCCGCCAGAGAGCGGCTACACCGCCTATATGGATGCCGCTGAAATTTACCAGGCGCTGCCAGAAGCAACCAAACAGCAGCTGCGCGGTTTGAAAGTGATCCACAGCCTGCTCGACAATCACGCCGATGTTGCCAAGGATGCCGATATCGACTTTCCCGACGAGGTGCAGAATATGGCGGAAGTGATCCACCCGCTGGTCTTCCGCCACCCCCACAACGACCGCCCGGTCCTGTTTATCAGCCCCACCTTCAGCCGCCAGATCGTCGGCTTCAGCCGGGAAGCCAGCGACCAGTTACTGGGGGAACTGAAGGAATTCGCCGCCAACGAACGCTTTTCCTACGTGCATATCTGGAAGCCCAACGACCTGGTGATCTGGGATAACTGGCAGTCCATCCACAAGGGCTACGGCCACAAGAAAAAATACCGCCGGGTGATGCATCGCACCACCCTGAAGGGGGACAGGGATTTGATGGATTATTTGATGTAAGGAAAGACACCAGGGTTTCACACAACACCACGATTCATCGTTTCACGTATGGCCTTGGCATTGGCACGTGTTGCGTGTTACGTGTTACGTGTTACGTGTTACGTGTTACGTGAAACTCATTTTCGCTGAATAGTTACGGGGCAAGTGGCTCACTACCACCTTGATCCCCGCTGGCCAGCAATTTGACATCCCGGCAACATGCCCACTACAGTCCTGCCATGGACACTACAGCCCCGCCGCTTCCGCCTGCGCCCTCTCCCCACCGCTGGATTGATTTTCTGGCACACCTGCTGTTTATCCTCTCCGCCTGGACCCTGTTTATCAAATACCTGTTTCCCATGGCTTTTGCTCTGGTGCAGGGAGAACCCCTGGGCCTTTATATCTACTGGGATCTGTGGCCTGTTGCCCACGTCTGGCTGGGCTGGGCGCTGCTGGCGCGGCCACCCTATACCCGCGTGCTGGCCATTGCCATGTCGGTGGTGGAGATTGCCATTATCCTGACCTTTTTCACTTTGTTCCTGTCTGAACCCGAGTGGAGCATCTGGCGCAGCAACTGGTTTGTGAACAAGGTGTTTGTGCTGGGCTGCTTTGTGCTGATCCTGTCCACCGCCCTGGCGCGACCGGCCCTGTTTGCTGGGGCAGCGGTGGCAAAGTCGAATCAACAGAGACCTGAGCCATGAGCAAGCATGTAACCCGTCGCCAAACTCTTAAACTGCTGGCCAGCGGGCTGGCGTTGTCGACATTGGCGCCGTTGCGGCTGTATGCCGACAGCAGTGAGATGTTGCGCAAGACAATTCCGTCATCCGGTGAAACCCTGCCCGCCATCGGCATGGGAACCTGGCAGACCTTCAATGTGGGCACTGATCCGCAACTGCGTTCCGCACGCACGGAAGTGCTGAAAGCCTTTTTCGATCACGGCGGCGGCATGGTGGACTGCTCGCCCATGTACGGCTCCGCCGCCGATGTACTGGGCTATGCCCTGCAACAGCTCGGCACACCCAAAAGCCTGTTTTCTGCTGAAAAGATCTGGACCCGGGACGGCGATGAGACCCGCCCTCAAACCGCCGTGCAGGCAGCCGCCTGGGGAATTGAACGCTTTGATCTGATGCAGGTACACAACCTGCTGGAGTGGCGCGAGCATCTGGCCAATTTGCAGGATATGAAGCAGCAGGGGGAGATTCGCTATATCGGCATCACCACCTCCCACGGGCGCCGTCACGCCGAGCTGGAGCAGGTGATGGCCAGTGAAGATATCGACTTTGTGCAACTCACCTACAGCCTCAGTCACCGCGCTGTGGAGCAGCGCCTGCTGCCCCTGGCTCTGGAGAAGGGCATTGCCGTTATCGCCAACCGCCCCTATGACGGTGGCAACCTGATCAAACCCCTCAAGCAGCGTCACAAGGTCCCGGAGTGGGCGGCAGCAGAATGTGGCTGCCAGACCTGGGCCGATTTTTTGCTGAAATTTATCGTCTCCCACCCGGCGCTAACCTGTGCCATTCCCGCCACCTCCCAGGTGGACCATATGAACGAGAATATGTTGGCAGGCACCGGACCCATGCCCGACGCTAAACTGCGGCAACGCATGATCCGCCATTTCGAATCCCTGTAGGGTCGGGCCAGCAATGGAATGGGCCACCTACGCCGTGCAGGACTTTATTCCCTTTGGCAGCGAGGTGTACCTGCGTCTGGTGGAGCGGGTCAATGGGGCCTATTGGCCCCTGCATCTGCTGGCGACAGCACTGGCCTTTGTTGCCTTGGCGTTGGCCCTGCGCGGCCTGGGCCGCTTCTCCGGGCCTATACTGGCGTTACTGTGGACCTGGGTGGGTTACGGTTTTTTGCAGCAGTACTATGCCGATCTGAATTGGGCAGGCCATTGGTTGGCCCTGGCGTTTTATGCACAGGCGCTGTTGCTGGCGCTGCTTGTGCCTTTTGTCGCAAGCAAAGCAAGGCCTCCAGCGCACAGGTACTGGCCGGGCTTGTTGTTATGTATCGCGGCGCTTGTCTGGCCCCTGGTGACGCTGCCCGGTCGCGACGGTTTAACCCAGCTGGAAGTATTGGGGATTCACCCCGACCCTACCGCCGTCTTTGCCCTCGGCCTGTTGCTGTTGATGGTTCGTGTCTGGTGGTTGTTGCTGTTACTGTTGATTCCACTGCTATGGTGCCTGATCGCGGGTTTGACACTGGGAGTACTGGCGCTGCCTCAGGGGTTGGTGATGTATGCCCTGGCGGCTTTGGTGCTGTTGGTGTTGCTCTGTAGCGCGGTGACTGGACGGCGGCAGGGGCCACCTGTCTGACGCCAAACAACAAACAGCTGTTACTGGGCCATTTTCGGTATAGCCCTATCGGAACCCATCAACCACCACCTCGTGCGCCACTTTCAACAGCGCGCCAAGGTCGTCAGCTTCACCCGTTCATACCCCCGTAATAAAAACGATAATGCCCGCATCGAACAAAAAAGCTGGACCTTCGTACGCCACCTGTTCGGCTATGACCGCTTCAGCAATCCTTGGCTGGTCGACTTGATGAACGACTTCTACAGCCAGGAGTGGTCGCACTACCAGAAGCATTTCTGCCCGACGCTGAAGCTGAAAGAGAAGCTGCGGATCAACAACAAATGCCGCAAACAGTATGAGGCGCCAAAGACATCCAACCAACGTCTCATGGAATGCAATTCGCTATCAGATCAGCAAAATCCGCCTTGAAAGCTCCCCATGATCAATTGGATCCCTTTTCACTCCAGGGGGAAATCGAGCGTAAGCTCAAGGTTATTTTTGAACACATTACGGTTACACCGAATGTGAGGCAACGAATCCAGCCTATGGTTAGCTTTTCTATGAGTCAACGCGCCTGTACTGCTCCATGAACCACCCCGTGTTTCGTGGAGGCCATTGGGTTTAAGTTCAGGCTGCCCGCTTTTCTTCTTCTGCGAGTAGCCGCCAATAGTTTGTCTCAGCTTACGCCGGAGGGATATTGCCCAATCGGTTCCAACAAGCGCTGGTGGTTGAACCAATGCACCCATTGCAGCGTCGCCAGCTCGACAGATTCACGGGTTTTCCAGGATCCCCGGCGGTGGATCAGCTCCGCTTTGTACAACCCGTTGATGGTCTCCGCCAACGCATTGTCATAGCTATCGCCCTGACTCCCGACAGAGGGCTCTATACCGGCTTCGGCGAGACGCTCGCTGTAGCGCAGGGAGAGGTATTGCGAGCCTCTGTCACTGTGGTGGATCAGACCCTGACTGTGCGTCGGCTGCCGCTCGTACAGCGCCTGCTCCAACGCATCCAGGACGAAGTCAGTGTGCATGGAGGTCCTGACCCGCCACCCGACGATGCGCCGCGCAAAGACGTCGATGACGAAGGCGACATAGAGCCAGCCCTGCCACGTCGAGACATAGGTAAAATCCGACACCCGCAGTTGGTCGGGACGACTGGCCTTGAAGTGGCGATTGGCCTTGTCCAGGGGACGGATGGCGGCCTTGTCGGCGACCGTGGTGCGCACGGTCTTGCCCCGGCGTGCACCCTGCAACCCCAGTTGCCTCATCAGTCGTTCGAACGTGCAACGCGCCACCGTAATGCCCTCGCGGTTCAGCTGGCGCCACACCTTGTCCACACCATAGACTTGGAAGTGGGCAGTCCAGACCCGCTGGATGTGCGCTATCAGCACCTCATCCCGTTGATCGCGGGCGCAACGTAGAGCTGTCGTTCGGCATGTCGCCGATACCCCGACGGAGCAATCTAACAGCCAAAGACCTTGGGCAGGTTGCGCCAAGGACAGCCTATTAATATGTGGTAGAGCATACTTCGACGGTTATACGCGATCACGCTTGTCATACACTCCACACCGCTACAAACTCTTCCGTAGCATTGCCACCAGTTCGTTACTGAGCATTGTATGGGGCACTACAAACTCGCTCTATTGTTGGCGCAGGAATCTGTGGTTTGTGAATTTTCACTAATTTATCAATTTTCTGCGATGAAGCGTCAACAGGCCTTCGGGGTCAGGTTGTTGTTTTGCTGATATGGAATCCGAAGCTTACCTATCAGTGCAGCACAGACCACCATCAAAGCCAGCATCAAAATAAACAATATACGGTAGCTGCCTGTGATGTCGTAAATCCAACCGGCCAATAAGGGCGCCGGCGCAATGATAAGAAACACTACGAGCGTTGTAGCGCCCATCATCTGACCGTAAATACTAGTGTGATATACACGTCCCACGAGGCAAGCCCAAAGCGGATACAATCCACCGCCAGCAGTACCCTGGAGTAATGAGGCGAACAGTAAAAGCGGGTAGCTGGTAGCGACGGTGAAGACCAGAGTTGCAATGGCACTGCATATGAAAATGCCTACTGAAATCGTTTTGACATTGTAAATATCGCAAAATCTTCCTATCAGAGGGCTGGAGACAACGCCGATGATTGAAAAGAGGGAAACCAGGTAGGCACCGCGTCCAGGACTCTCACCGAGATCGGTGGCGAAAAGAGAGAGGTTGGCGATCATTGTAGTGTTGATGGCAGAAGCAGCGCCGATGGTCAGGGCAATCAGCAAGAAATTGGGTTGGGATAACAGGTAGCCAAAACTGATATTGGGTTTTTGATCCAGGCCCGGCCCGGATAGCGCCGGGGCTGGTATCACATTTTCACCACTGTCGTTGTTTTCGACACTCCGGGGCGGGACATCCTGCTCATGGACATCTCCGTCGGGTCGCAATCCTTTATAGTGCGGCTGATCCACCACCACAAAATAAGTCAACAAAGGCATGGCAACAATGATGGTGATGCCCAAGGAGGCGACCACGAGCCGCCATTCATAAAGCTCAATCAGATGTGCCATCAGCGGTGGATAAAGAAACCCGCCAAATTGGGAGCCAAGAGCAGCAATTCCTATAGCCAGGCCGCGATGACGCACAAACCAGCGAGAAATCAGTGTGGTTACGGTAAGGCCGCTAAGGGTTGCTGCCCCCGCACCAACAAACAGGGTATACAGTACGATGACCTGCCAGATGTTGGTGCTCAGGGCGATCAAGATAAAGCCGGTTCCCATAACTACAGAGCCGCCAATCAGTGTATATTTAATGGGATATTTGTCGATAAGCCTGCCGACTTTTGGGGACATCAGCGCCATCGCAACCAGCAGGCCGGTTATCCCCATCATGAGCAGAAAACGGCTGCCGGGATAGGTCTGCTGAAGTGCGTCAGCAATTACGCTATAGAGATAGACAGATGCGCCGAATCCGATGCTTACCACCAGCAAGGAAATGAGAACCAGCCACCAACCGTAAAAGCCGAATCTCGCTTTGTTTCCATTTGATGTCACGTTGCATTCCTCGAGATAATCAAAATTACTTATCCACTTATGTGTATAGTTTCTGGCTTGGACCGGTTTTGATATTCAATGCTGCTCCGGTCAGGTAAGGTTTTGTCGCAGCACATCAAACGCATGCTACAGACCGATTGGTCGGTCGATATTTTCACAAGTCGATCGCCCTGTCAAGCATCCTTCTTTACCATGAAGCGAGTCTGAGCCGTGCCAGGTTCTGGCCATCATGGGTGGGGAAAGCCAGCATGACCTTCAATGAGCCCAAGACCATAATCAGCCCCGGGACTTCCCTGTGGGCTCCCACTGACGTTTTCCGTCGCTGGGAACAAAATCAATTGGTATCGCCGTATCCAATCAGAGCCCCTCTGCTTTTGCGTTTATAGTTTAACGGGTGAATAGTGGCGTTCGTCGGGTCCGGTCGGAATCCAGGCTTTACGCCTTTGCCAATACTGGGCTAGAATAGAAGCCGACCGAACAGTCGGGCTAGAAAGGCCGGTCATCGCAACCGCCGTGCCACCCGGACCTGACCGGAAAACTCCAGAGGATCACATCCATGCCAAAAGAGCATCAAGCAAGCTATCGGGTCAGTGATGACACCCGGAAAAGTTATTACGGCAAGGGTTACTGGCATTCCGAGGATTTCTGGACGTCATTTGAAAAAGTGGCAGATCAATCACCGGATGCCGTGGCCCTGGTGGACCGGACCAATGAGATTACTTTCCGGAGCCTCAAATCGAGAGCTATCGACTTTGGCCGGGCAGCCCGCCACCACGGACTGCAGCCAGGTGAGGTGATTATTGTTCACGGACGTCACTGTATCGAAGCGGTGATTGCTATTTTGGGCTGCGCCTTCTCCGGCCTGGTGCCTGCACTTTTACCGGCAATGTTCTCTCAAGAGCAGATTCTGGGGATCATTGATCACACCCAAAGCCGACTTGTTGTGGGCACAGGAGAAATGAAGGAATTGGAGCGGGTGCAGGCTGCAGCAGCAGAGCGAAATATCACATGTGTGATGCCTGACGATTATCCGGCAAGCGGGGATTGCGTCGGTTGGGGTGACTTTACCGCACTGGGTGACAATTCAGTTGTGGGGCACCATCCGATGGATCCCGACGACTTGTTGCTGTTGATTTTCTCTTCGGGCACCACAGGTGCACCGAAAGGCGTTATGCATTCGTCCAATACAGCGCGATTTTCTGTCAATACCTATGCCGGTATCCACGACATAGGACGCGATGATACCGCACTGGCAGTCACTGCCTTCGGGTTTGTGGGCAGCTCATTGCTCGGCTTCTATTTGACCCTGTTGCGGGGCTGCAGGTCTGTACTGTTGCGATCCTGGGAGCCTGAAGAAACGCTCGCACAGATTTCCCGCTACAAGGTCAGCCACTTCCTGCTGATGCCGACCCATGCGATTGATATCCTGTCTTGCCCCGCACTGGATCACACAGATTGCTCCAGTCTGACGCGGGGTGTGGTGGCAGGTGTGAGCGAAGAGTACCGGCTTGATGCCAGAAATAGGCTGTGCGCCAAGCCTTTTCCTATGTACGGCATGTCGGAATCTCCCGCCCACGTCACCGGCAGAATGTCTGATGACTGGGAGGATCTGCGCACAACGGAAGGACAGTCGATGCCTGGAACCGAGCTGCTTATCTGTGATGACGACGACCAACCGGTTGCAGTCGGTGAAAGTGGCAACATTCTGGTTCGCGGCCCCAATCGTTTTATGGGTTATTACCGGGCTGACGAACTCAATCACCAATCGATTAACGACGACGGTTATTTTCGCACAGGGGACATCGGGTTCCTCAATGAAAAGGGCTACATGACCTTTGTCAGCCGCAGCAAGGACATCATTCGGCGCGGCGGAATTACCATCACCCCCGCCGATGTCGAAGCGGTAATACGACCTCATCCCCGGGTCAGTGATGTCGCTGTTGTGGGTTTGCCGGACCCGCGTCTGGGAGAGCGCGCCTGCGCCTGTATTATTACCCATGATGGAGACGAGGTCAGTTTGGAAGAGCTTACCACCTACCTTGATGAGCGCGGGGTCGCCCGCTACCTGTGGCCGGAGAGCGTACATATGTGCAAGGAGTTTCCGCGCACGCCATCCCTCAAGGTGCAAAAGAACCAGCTCCGGGCCGAAATTCTCGACGGGCATGTCGCGCAGGCTTGATGTTGTTGCGAAACAAGAGTCCATTTTTTTCCATCAGAGGTAGCAATGATTCATCACGATCTGTTTGACCTGAGCGACGAAACAATTCTGGTTACTGGCGGCGGAACAGGCCTTGGGCAGAGCTTCGCAAAAACCCTGGCAGCTGCGGGTGCTACTGTGATCGTCTGTGCCCGCCGACTGGACAAGCTCGAGCATACCGTGGAGATGATCCGCGAGTCGGGGGGTAAAGCCCATCTGTTGGCGCTGGATATCATGGACGCGAAGAGTATCCAGCAGTGTCTCGCTGCGGCGAACGATATTTCACCCATAACCGGTTTGGTGAACAACGCCGGGGTCGGCACTGATCTTCTGCTCAAGGATATGCCCGAGGATATGTGGGACACGGCCCTCAATACCAACCTGAAGGGCAGCTGGTTGCTGTCCCGGGCGCTTGTCAACGACCTGATACGTCGTGATCGCGGTGGATTCATCATCAATATTTCGTCGATTCTCGCCACCAGTGTACAGATGGGAACCGGCGCTTACGGCGCTGCCAAGGCGGGATTGGTTCAGCTGACCAAAACCATGGCCTACGAATGGGCCAGGCACGGAGTGAGGGTCAACGCGATCAATCCGGGCTATTTCCAGACAGAACTGGCGGGGGAGTTTTTGAATTCGGAGTACGGACTAAGGTTGCAAAAGAAAGTGCCGCAGAGAAGGTTGGGCCAACTCAATGAACTTGATGGCGTGATCCTGTTGCTGGCCTCCGACGCCTCTGCCTATATGACTGGTTCTGTGGTGACGGTAGATGGCGGCCTGTCGATGGCGACAATCTGATCGCGTGGTCATCAGGCCAGAAACTCTCTGGCCTGATGACGTTTGATTGCATGTCTGAGCATTCAGGCGTGCGGCGTTACACGCAATTATGCAACTTCAAACAGTCCCGCTGCACCCATACCACCACCCACGCACATGGTAATCACCACATATTTCACACCCCGTCGTTTGCCCTCGATCAGGGCGTGATTGACGAGACGGGAACCGGTCATGCCGTAGGGGTGACCCACGGAAATGCTGCCGCCATTGACGTTGTAAATATCCGGGTCAATTCCCAGTTGGTCGCGGCAGTAAAGGGCCTGGCAGGCGAACGCCTCGTTTAGTTCCCAAAGGCCTATGTCCCCGACTTTCAGGCCATGATTTGCCAGCAATTTAGGCACTGCGTACAGAGGGCCTATACCCATTTCTTCCGGAGCGTTTCCAGCGACGGCGATGCCCCGGTAGTAGCCCAATGGTGTGAGATTGCGGCTTTGTGCGAGCTTGCTGTCCATCAGTACACAGGCCGATGCCCCGTCCGACAGCTGGCTGGCGTTGCCCGCAGTAATACATCCGCCGTCAAGTACTGGTGGCAGATCACGCAGACTTTCCAGGGTAGTGGTGGGCCGGTTGCCTTCATCCATGGTCAGGTTCGCATCGCGGTAGGACACCTCCCTGGTTTCCCTGTCGGTCACTGCCATGGTGGTGGGCAGCGGGACGATCTCGTCGTCAAACTTGCCGGCCGCCTGAGCCGCAGCCGTGCGTTGCTGGGAGAGCAGTGAGTACTGGTCCTGGGACTCGCGGGAGATCCCGTACTTTCTCGCCACATATTCGGCAGTCTGCAACATCGGCATGTAGGCGTGTTCAGCGTGCCTGAGCACATTTTTGTCGATACCGGTCTTGCCGTTCCATTCGAACAGTTTTTGCTGCACTTCGGAGACATTCTCCTGACCGCCAGCCACCACTACCTGCATGCCGTCGACCACAATCTGCTTGGCGGCAATGGCAATGGCCATCAGGCCGGAGGAACACTGGCGGTCGATGGTCTGGCCGGGCACACTGACCGGCAAGCCTGCTGCCAGTGCCGCCGTCCTGCCAAGGTTCATGCCCGCGCTACCGGCATTGAGTACGGAGCCTACCACTACGTCGTCGATTTCGGCAGGGTCGATCCCCGCGCGCGTCACAGCGTGTGCGATGGCGTGACCCATCATGGTGGGCGATTTGGTGTGATTCAACGCGCCGCGAAAGGCTTTGCCTATGGGAGTTCTGGCGGTGGATACAATAACAGCTTCTTTCATAATTGATGTTCCTGTTTCAGATATGGGTGGAGGGCGATGGCGTTGCGGGCTTGTAGTCGCTGAAATTCTTCCCCGCAGCCGCGAGCTTTTCTAGCAGTGGCGCGGGGCTGAACCAGGTCTTGCCGTAGATTCCCAGACTGTCCCGGTAATGGCTCAGGGACCGCACTACTTCGTCGAGGCCGATCTCATCGGCATAGTGCATGGGGCCACCGCGGTAGGAGGGAAAGCCGTAGCCATAGCAATACACCACATCGATATCTCCGGCACGTTGTGCGATGCCGTCGTCGAGAACCCGGGCGCCTTCATTGATCAGGGTGTACAGGGTTCGTTCCAGAATTTCCCTGTCCGTTATCTCGCGTTGCTCAACGCCGAACCGATTTGCCAGATCCCTCGCCAGGGCGAGAACTTGGGGGTTCTCTGTTTTATTGCCCTTGTCATAAATATAAAATCCGCGGCCACTCTTCTGGCCGTAGTGGCCCAGTGCATAAAGGGCGTCGTAAATAGCGGCGTAACTGGCGTCGTTGCCGTAGAGGGCGTCGCGGTTTCCCTGTCGTGCGTGGTAACCCACGTCGATCCCGGCCATATCGATCATGCTCGGCAGTCCCATGGGCAGGCCGAAGTCGTAGAGCACCTGGTCGATCCTGGCGGGGGAGGCGCCTTCCAGTATCAGGCGCGCCACTTCGCGCCCGTAGGGCTCCACCATGCGGTTGCCGATAAAGCCCCAGCACACACCAGAGATCACTGGTATCTTGCCGATCTTTTTCGCCAGCTTGATGACAGTGGCCAGCACCGGATTGGATGTGTTCGCGCCTCTTACCACTTCCAGCAAGCGCATGACATTGGCAGGGCTGAAGAAGTGCATACCCAGCACGGCGGCGGGTCTTTTGCTGGCGAGGGCCAGCTCGTTGACATCCAGCGTCGAAGTGTTCGTGGCCAGGATCGCACCTGGCTTGCAGATCTCGCCAAGGGTTTTGAAGATACGCTGCTTGACGGCCATGTTTTCGATCACCGCTTCGATAACCAGGTCAGCGTCGGCAACGATTGCCATTTCGGTGCTACTGTCCAGCAGTGCCAGTCTGTACTGGCACTGCTCCTCGCTCAACCTGCCTTTGGCAACCGCTGAGCTGTAGCTCTTTTGGATCCGTTGCAGGCCCTGATTCAGCGCTTCGTCGTTGACATCGACCAGTGTGGTGGCAATGCCGGCATTGAGAAAATTGATGGCTATCCCGCTGCCCATGGTGCCCGCACCAATCACCGCGATCTTCTTTACTGCGGCGGCGGCAACCGTGCTGTCCAGCCCCTCCACCTTACTGGCATGGCGCTCGGCGAAAAACAAATGTTGCCGTGCCCTGGCCTGAGAGGTGGCCATGCAGGACAACACCAGTTCGGTCTCGAACTGCAAGCCCTCCTCAATGGGCAACTGGCACGCGGCTTCCACTGCGCGGATGGCCTGTTCCTGGGCAAAGAACTCCCGGGACTTGCGCGCGATCTCCTGCCGGGTATCGACAAAAAAGTTTTCCGGAAGCTGGCGGGTATCAACCCTGAGATCGTCGCAGTTTCTGGTCGGTGCAGCGCGCGCAACCAGTGCTCCGGCATAGCTGATGGCGGCGGCAAGAAGGTCGCTGGCGTCATCGGTGATCTGGTCCACAACGCCTTCGGCGGACAGTTGCAGTGCGTTCATCGCATTGCCGCTGAGAATCAGCTTCAGAGCCAGTTGCGGGCTGGCCAGTCGCGGCAGCCGCTGCGTACCTCCAGCGCCGGGAATCATGCCCAGGTTGATTTCGGGAAATCCGAAAGTGCTTCGCGGAGTGGCAATGCGGTAGTCGCAGGCCAGGGCCAGTTCAAAGCCCCCGCCAAGGGCCACGCCATCGACGGCGGCAACAACGAGCTTGTCCGACGACTCGATCAACCTGCAAAGTTGGCTAAGGTGGGGATAGGCGAGGGCGTCTTCACTGCCGAACTCGCGAATGTCAGCACCGCCACAGAAGGTAGCGGATGCGGAGATAATAATCATGGCCTGGATGTCAGGGTCCTTCCCGGCCTGGTTCAGGCTCTCGAGAATCGCCTTGCGCAGGGCCAGATTCAAACCGTTGACAGGCGGACTGTTGAGTGAAATGACGGCAATATTGCCATGTACGCTGTAGATCACCGGTTCCGTCATAAATCTGGTTCCTGGAGGAGAGGGTTATGGGGTCTGATTTACTGTGGTCGGCCTGTTTCTGAGGACGCCCCTTGTGCTTATCGACCGCCTGGACGGTTTAGTATGAAGGGAAGGTGTTTTCCCTGTCAACCAGCGGAGTCTTTCAGGCAACCGTTCGGCGGAGGAGGGTTAGGAGGCTTGACGTGGTCAAGGTCAAGTTGAGGAGGAGTCCCATTGCTGACGGTTTAACACACATTATGTGGAAGACCGGTTATCACTGCGGTCCCATAAATTTTCATTAAAAAGGCTTGAATCCCCGCAGGTTGGTACAGTGGTTGTGCGACCAAACACTGTAAAAACCGCAAGATTCAAGTCTTTGCACAACATAGTACGATTTTCGCCCAATTGCTCAAACTTATCCCCCGACATGAATTCGAGACCCTGGCAAATCAGCACCATGAAGGGCAGAAGAAGCGAAAGTCGGTCCAGCCTGCGGGATATTGTCGACAACCTGTCCGCCCCAACGGCCAGACTCTATTACCTGGGGTGTGAAAAGGCCGCTCGAACCACGCTCGCACGGGTCAACGAAACCCAGCCGCACAAGCGTGCAGCTTCGTGAGGAAACAGACAGCTAAGAGAGTGTAAGTCCGCCGTCAATGATCAGCGTTTGACCAGTGACATACCTGGCAGCATCGGACACGAGGTAGGCAACAGCTCCGGCAATCTCCACAGGCTCACCGAGCCGTTTCATGGGAATGCTTTGCCGGACAAGCTCTATGCGTTCGTCTGGCACCGTCAAGGTCAGACCCGAACGAATTTGCCCTGGGGCCACAGCATTGACACGAATACCCCGCTCAGCCCATTGGGCAGCGAGATCCCGGGTCAAATGTACCAGCGCCGCCTTGCTGGTGGTATAAGGCACGATTTGCGCCATATCGGGCGTAAAAGAGGTAAAGCCTCCGGTGGACGCGACGAACAGTATGGCGCCCTTTCCTGACTTGATCATGTGCCGCGCCGCTTCTCGCGCCGCCACGAACGAACCCGTTAGATTGACGTCAAGAACCTTCTGCCAACCCGAGAGAGGGATTTCTTCCGGGGCTCCCGACCACGAAGCACCGGCATTGTTAATAAGAATATCCAGAGAGCCCAGAGCATCTACACAGCCATTGACTGCTGCAATAATCTCGCTTTCACGGGACACATCACAACCGAATGACGCCGTCCTCACGCCAAAAGTGTCCGCTATCTCTCTGGCCAGAGCCTCACATTGCGGGATCTTTCGCGCAGCAAACGCCAAATCTGCACCGCGATCCGCAAGAGCGGCAGCCATAGCTTTTGCCAATTCACCATGACCGCCAATGATAAGGACGTTCCTGCCCTGTAATGACTCCAGGCGCGACAGGAACCCCGGACTGATTGTTGTCACAGACATAGACACCTTCGATCAATTGCCGACATTGAGGACAGTCCTGGCAGGGTACAGACAGCACACCAATTGTCCTTGCCAACAGCACAAGGCCGCGAGTCCAGTTTGTGGCCGCGCCCTGACTGCCCTGTTGGATCAGTCCTTACGTTAGCACGCCAGGGGTATCCCGCCCAGCGTGCTCACCCGGACTACCTCCCGGTCCACACCGGCTTGCGCTTTTCGAGGAATGCAGTTACACCTTCCTTGGCATCGGCGGAATGGTGAACAACATTACAGGTCATGGTCTCAAGGATGATCAGGGACTCTGTGTCTGCATCCAGACCGCGGTTAACGGCTTTTTTTGTCGCCCACATACAAAACGGGCTGAGTTCCAGCATGGGCTTGCAGAAGTCCTGAATCAAATTATCAAACTCCTCCGCTGGCGCCGAGGCATTGGCAAGATCCCACTCGACACATTCCTTTCCTGACAGCAGCTTTCCGGTCAGCATAAGCTCCTTGGACTTGCGAATGCCAATATAGCGGGGCAAACGGTAGATGGGACCCGCACCGCCAAACAGTGCCCGGCGAATATGGAAGTCGCCAATCTGTGCGTCGTCCCTGGCAATGCAAAAATCACAGGATATCAACAATTCGAAACCGCCAGCCACCGCATACCCTTCTACCGCCGCCACAGTAGGCTTGCCCATGTTGAAAATTTTGTCATAGGTTCGAGCTGAATCTTCGGCAAGCCGCAGAGAAGTGGTTGACTCACCCAGCACCGGCCCGACCAGAAGATCGAGATCAGCACCCGAACAGAAGGTATTGCCTCTGCCCCTGAACACAACGACAAGCGCCTTGGGATCAGCAGCAGCGCGATCCACTGCCACTTCCAGTTCACCAAGCAACTGGGGACTGACACAATTCCGCTTGTGCGGCCGGTTCAGCCAGATGGTGCAGATTCCGTTGTCTGCCAACTCGTATTGGATAACATCTTTTTCTTCGGACATAGTTTGACTCCTATATATTCGTCTTTTAAAAATCAGTTTCTGCCACAGTACGCAGTGTATTCATATCACCACTCACCAGCCGTTTTGTGTAATGCTGCAGACCGCTCACACTCGACCGCCCGGACGGTTTATGCAATTTGCCTGATCGCACAGCATTAGTCAAGCATCATTTCCTGGAAATTCTCCGCTGCCCCTTGCAGTTAACCAGGAAAATAGGATTCAATGGATTTCACTTCGGCTGACTTCGGGATCCTTCCATGGTGCAAGGCTCAACAAAGCGTACCAATAGAAAAGCTGACATCGTCAAGGCCAGCGCCGACCTCTTTGAAAAGGTCGGTTATCACCGCGCCTCCATGCAGATGGTTGCCGAAGAGGTTGGATTGGGTAAGCCAACCCTCTATCACTATTTCAAAAGCAAGAACGAAATTCTTTACGCCATTCACCAGGAGACAATATCCAAGGTCCGCGAACTCCATGAAAAGCGGGTAAGCAAGAACTTGCCCCCTGACGAATTGCTGCACGGGATGGCCAAGGACATGCTGACGTTTATCAAGGAGCATCCTGGTTACGTGCGTGCATTCTTTGAACATTTCGACGAACTCGACGATGCCCACAAAAAGGACATTCGCGCCCAGCGGGTGGACTACTTCGATGCTGCCATCAAGGTATTGGAGGATGGTATCAAGGCCGGTATATTCAAAAAGAGCAATCCCCGCATCACGGCCTATGCCTTTTTTGGCATGATGAACTGGACCTACAAGTGGGTGCATACCGAAGGTCGCACATCTGTGTCGACATTGGCAAAGACACTGTGCAATCTCTTTCTCGATGGATTAAGGAGCTAGCGGGCCAGGAGTTTGAGCAGCCCATCCCCTGGGCACTGCGCCAGCGCTGCATCTATCAGCTATAGGGAACCTATAGTCATCGATCTGCTCGACTGGTCTCCAATCAGCGAAGCCCAAGCACGGCTTTGGCGATGATTTCACGCTGGACTTCGCTCGATCCGCCGTAGATGGATTCCGCGCGCATATTCAGGTAACGCGGCATGCCCGCAAGCTCGAGCTCCACTCCGTCGAAGCCGTCCACCGAACCGCCCGTGGACAAGAATTCGTTCTGGAATTCCAGTCCTGGACAATCCACCATTTGCATGGTCAGTTCCGAAATATCCTTGCGCAGCTCTGACGCCAGCAATTTGGTGATCGATCCGCCGATTCCAGGAGGGCCACCGGCTTGCAGGGCGGCGGAATGCCTGTACTCCAGCAACTCCAGTGCGATCAGACGGGTTTCCAGGTCACCCAGACGATCGAGAAATAGACTGTTTTCCGCCAAATCGTTGCGGATTTGGGTGATTAGCTCCTTAGCCCGATTCAGTTCACTGCGCGCGCGCCCGCAGAACACCGCGCCCCCCCGCTCGAATTCGAGCAGGAACTTGGTGTATTCCCACCCCTGGGTCAACTCCCCTACTAGGTGCGTGGCCGGCACCCTCACATTATCGAGAAAAACCTGGTTCACCTCTCGCGGCCCGGTCATAAGTGGAATCGCGTCAATACGAATTCCTGGGCTTTTCAATTCGACAAGAAAAAATCCGATCCCCTGCTGAGGCCTGGCGTCCCTGTCCGTGCGGGCCAGGCAAAACAGCCAATTGGCATGATGGGCGTGAGTGGTCCACATCTTGCTGCCGTTTAGCACAAAATGATCTCCCTCCCGTACCGCAGTTGTTTTCAGCGCAGCCAGATCAGAGCCAGCCTGCGGCTCTGAAAACCCCTGTGCCCAGTAATGCTCTCCAGAAAGTATCTTGGGTAGAAACCAGGCTTTTTGCCAATCCGATCCGAAATGAGCGATCACAGGACCCACATAGCGGAATCCCATCGGGGCCAGTTCGGGTACATCAAGCAACCCTGTTTCGTAGTCGTACACAAAGCGCTCAAGGGGGCTCCAGCCGGTCCCGCCCAATTCTTTGGGCCAGTGTGGCGCCTGCCAGCTGCGGGTTGCCAAGCGCTCCAGCCAGGCGCCGGTGGTCTCAGGTTCGGTAAATGCGTTGACTTGTCGGCGCACTGCCTGGCGAATTTCGTCGGTTAAATTCCCGACGACAAAGTCTCTCACTTCGGAGCGGAACACCTTCGCTTTGTCGTCGAGGTAATTTTCGAACGGAGGGACAACCTCCCCGGCCCCGTGCCTGAAAAAGCCTGCGCTCTGCGCGATGCTGTTCGCCGTGAATTGTCCGGTGCCGAGCAGAAGACTGATGGCGGAGAGTCGCTTGTGATAATGACTGACAGCCAGTTCATCGGTGACGCCCATTCCGCCATGAATCTGGATTGCCTCGTGCCCGATCCGCACGCCCTGCGTCCTGACAAAAGAGCTGGCCGCTGCCAGGTACTTGCGCCATTCGGGTGAAAACCCGGCACCGAGCAATTCCACCAGCGCCGTTGCCTGGTACAGGCTGGTGTAACAATCCACCATGCGGTGCTTGAGCGCCTGAAAGGAACCGATGGCTACGCCAAATTGCTTTCGGGTTTGAGCGTACTCAACCGTCATTGTCTGTAATGCAACCATAATTCCGATGGCTTCACTGCACAGGCAGGCTTCGCCAAAGGCAATGACCTCGTCGAGGGCCGCTGCGGCATCGTCAAGGGCCAGTACGCAATCCGCTGTCACTTCCACCCGGTCGATCTTGACGTCGCCATAGCGCCGCCCATCGATGCCCCGGTAAGGGCGCACTGTCACCCCGGCAGCGTCAGGCGATACCGCGCAAACCACCACCTCGTCGGCGTGGTCTCTGGCAGTGACCAACAGGGTGTCAACACCACAGGGCAAGGGAACCAGGCATTTGTCGGCAGTAAGGAGCAGCTCACGCCCTTCTGAACGCAGCGTTGCCTGAATAGCGCCATGATGTTGACGGCCAGCCCGTTCACGATGCGCCAGCGCAAGCATTTTTTCACCACAGATCAATGGGGCAAGCCATCTGGATCTCTGATCGGTACTGGCGCTGTGCCCGACCAGCCGACCGGCCATGATGACGCTTTCATGGTAGGGCTCGACCACCAGGGCGCCACCAAACAGGCGCATAACCAGCATCACATCGGCAAGGGACCCGTCGAGCCCTCCGTCCGACTCGGGGAACGGCAGGGCCAGCAAACCCATCTCTGCGAAAAACAACCAGTGCTCGGGACTGAAGCCTTGTTCGGAATTGATAATTCTGGTGCGTTCTGGCATATCGTAGGATTCGCGCAGGTAGCGCCCCAGACTTTGCTCAAGGAGTGTCTGATTCTCGTTAAGGGAAAGACCGCTGCTCAACATAGTGGGTATCCGGCTACCTTTGCAAAATGGTCACGGCGCTGATACCTGGCGCACCATAGACGTGGGTATAGCCCACACGCGGATCGCCGGCAACTTGTCGGCGCCCGGCCTGACCGCGTAATTGCAGGACATTTTCATGGACTTGCCTGAGACCCGACGCACCGATTGGCTCGCCGTTGGCAAGACAGCCGCCATCGGTGTTTATCGGGATTCGGCCATCGAGGCGCGTATCGCCATCCATCAACAGTTTCTCCTGATCGCCGTCGCTGCACAGGCCATTTTCGGCCATGTGCATGATTTCGGCGCCGGACTCCGTATCCTGAAGTTGTGCCAGATCGATATCTTCCGGCCCGATCCCGGCAATTTCATAAGCCGCCTGGGAAGCCTGCCGGGTGGCATTGGCCACGCTGTCGACAGTAAGCGCAGAACTGTAGACTTCAAAGGCGCCGTAGAGCTTGGAGCGCATCGCAGCAGCGGCGATATAGACCGGCTTGTCTGTATAGCGCAGGGCGATATCTTCCCGACACAGCACAAGCGCAACGCCACCCTCACCGGGAGAACAGAACATAAACTTGGTCAGCGGATCGTTGACCATGGTGGAGCTCTTGATCGCCTCCACACTAATAGCCTCTCGTCGCCACGCATTCGGATTGAGAGAGCCATTGTCATACGCCTTTGCTGCCACCCGGGCAAGGCAGTCGACGCTAATATCGTGATCGTGCATATATTTCTGAATCTTGGCGGCAAAAAACTGGGTGGTAACCATCATGCCGATTTCCCCGTACCAGTCCCCCAAGCCGTACTCGGATGGCTCGGCGTTGAATGCACCCCTGTCGTGTTTGTCAAAACCCACGACCATGCCGATGTCTGCCGCTCCCGACTGAATTTCCCGGCAGGCAGCCAACAGTGAGCTGCCGCCGGTGGCGCACCCGTTGACAATATTGGTGAACGGCATACCTGTCAGCCCCAGTTCGTTGGCCACTGCATCCGCATTGCCGGCGGAATAGCTTCCGCCAAACCCGAACTGCATATCCTTCCACTCGACACCGGCATCCTTCAGTGCCAGTCGCGCGGCGTGGGCGCCCTGCTGCATGCCGCTCACACCCGGGGTGCGGCCAAACGGGTGAATTCCGATGCCAACAATTGCCACTCTCACAAAGACACTCCTGCCACCGGCCTGAATTCATAGTTGATTACCGCCGTTCCATCCGTGTCGGTTCTGTGGGTATAGAAGCCCAGCTCCATGTCCATGCCCAGTTGTAATGGCGTGCCACTGTACAGCGGAATCCGGCTTTCGATTCTCAGCATGTCGGCCAATTCGATATAGCCAATAGCGAACGGTCGGAAGGTTTCCGCAGTCTCGTCACTTCGATAGGGCGTTTTTGGCATGAAATGCTGGATAGTGTAGGTCCAAAGCTGCCCATGGCGGGGCAATGGCTGTACGCTAAGAGCTTCATCGCCACAGGCCATACAGCTCCTGCTGACGGGAAACGCCCGTGCGCCACATTTTAGGCAAAGGGAGCATTTCAGGGACGGCGCATCCGCCGGCCAGTCAAATAACAGTGGATCGATTGCTCTTTGCCTGTCTGATTGTTGCATGGTCCAGGAAACCTCTGTTAGATCCGCCCAAATATCGATTAATTGGTGGGTTTTAATGACATCAGTCCGTTGATCCGCTTGACGTTGAAAATCCGTCGGAAAATGGTTTGTGCCCAGGAAAGGTTTTGCGCAGTCGCTGTGTCACCCAAATGGCCGATGTCGCGCAGTTCAGCTTTCTTCTCCGCCAGATGAATATACCTTCAGCCATTCAATTGATGGCGTACCCGCCATCCACTGGCAGAGCCACGCCAGTCAAATACGAGGCTTCATCGGAGGCGAGGAATACTACAGCGGCGGCAACATCGTCTACCTCCGCCATGCGCCCCAGCGGGTGGATTTGGCGAATCTTTTCATGGAGTGCTTGTCGGCTCTGCTCGTCCTGAACCCTGCTGGAAACCATGTCGGTATCCACCATACCGGGATGCACCGAATTACAGCGAATGCCGTATTTTTGCTCGGCGCAATGAAGAGCCGTAGTCCTGGTGATGCTCCACACTGCGGACTTGGTCGCGCTGTAAGCTGTGGCGGCGGAATTAGGGCGCAAAGCAGCACCCGAGGACATGTTGACAATTGCTCCACCGCCGCCCTTCATCATTTCGATTGCATACTTACATCCGAGCAGAACACCGACGACATTCACGGCCTGCAACTTTGTCCAGTCTTCGATAGTCGCGTCTTCTATACTGCCAGACAGGTAGATACCCGCATTGTTAACCAAAATATCGAGGCGTCCGAATTCGCGCCGGACAGTGTCCATCAGCGATATCCAGCTGTCTTCGAGAGAAACATCGTGGGCAATAAATCTGGCTCCAACCTGATTTCCTGCGGCGAGGCCCTGTGCCTGGTCTATATCGGTAATGATGACCTGGCAGGAGCGGGCGACCAGTGCTTTCGCAATACTCAAACCAATCCCCGACGCGCCCCCTGTGACCAGCGCCACCCGCATCTCCGGCTTTTCTGCACTCTGTTGTTTGGTATTCACTTGCGTCATTCATCACCTCTCGTCTGAACAGAAAAAGCTACAGTGCTTCGACCATTTGCCACGCTGTTTCGGCATATTGGCGAACAACGGGGCCGAACTCGAGAGCCTGTTGTGAACTTGCGTTGCCTTCAATGCCCCGCTTGTATACTCCCTGACTGATACCGGCCAGACGAAATAAATTGTAGATGATGGAAAACTCGATATTGTCGAGTTTTTCCAAACCTGCGTATTGACAGTATTGGGAGAGAAACTCCGCCATATCCGGAATGCCCAGTTCAGCGAGATTTTTGTCACCGAGGCCGAATTCGAAGGCTGAGATATAGTATGTCTGGCAGACATAGCCAACGTCTGCGAGGGGATCCCCCAGCGTGGAAAGCTCCCAGTCGATCACAGCAGCAATTTCCGGCTTGTCGCGGCCAATCAAGCAGTTTCCTATCCGGTAGTCGCCGTGAACGATCGCGCGACGCTCCGATTGCGGGACATTTTCCGGCAACCATTTGATCAACCGATTCATCGCCTCGATATCGTCCGTTGCTGATGCCTCGTACTGCCTTGTCCAGCGACTGATCTGACGGGAGAAATAGTTGCCTTCGCGCCCAAAATCAGCCAAACCCAAAGTGTCTGGATCCAGGCGATGCAGTTCGGCAAGCACTTTCGCAAGGCTGTGGTAGATGGCACTTCGATCAGCTGGCGACACACCCGGCAGGGATGCGTCTGAATACATCCGGCCATCCACATAGTCCATTACATAGAAGTTTGCCCCGATGACGTCCTTGTCCATGCACAGGCACCGCATCCCCGGAACCGGCACTCCAGTTCCAGCCAACCCGAACATTACCCGATACTCTCTATCCACCTGGTGCGCCGATGGGAGAAGCTCACCCGGGGGTTGCTTTCGCAGCACATAGGTACCGGACCCCGCCTCCAGCAGAAAAGTCGGGTTGCTCTGACCACCTTCGAATTGATGTATCTTCAACGGCCCTGCGAACCCGGCTTGGTGTCTGACGAGATAAGCTTCCAGTTTTTTTACACTGAACTCGTGTCCCGCCCTGACCGACGTGAGAATGGCCGTTGACATGTATCTTCCTCTACCAGGGTTTATCTGCAAGTTTGCGCCGAAGCTCCAGTTTTGCGATGGTATCCAGATGCACCTCATCCGGACCGTCCATCAACCGCACAGCGCGACTGAGCGCCCAGGCGTCGGCCAGGCCGAAATCCTGGCAAACCCCGGCTCCACCGTGGACCTGAATGGCGCGATCGAGAACCCGGTGGGCCATATTGGGCGCAACGACCTTGATCATGGCAATCTCGGTGCGCGCTTTCTTGTTGCCAACGGTGTCCATCAGATGTGCGGTGTGCAACGTCAGCAGCCTGGCCTGATCAATTTCACAGCGCGACGTGGCGATGGCTTCACGAACCACCCCCTGCTCGGCCAGTGTTTTGCCAAATGCCACGCGATTTCGGGCTCTCACAATCATCGCCTCAAGTGCCCGTTCGGCAACACCGATCATGCGCATACAGTGGTGAATACGGCCCGGCCCGAGTCGACCCTGTGCGATTTCAAACCCTCTACCTTCACCAAGCAGCAGATTTTCGACCGGGACACGGACGTCGGTAAACTCCAGATCACCGTGACCACAGGGTGCATGCTCATAACCCAACACTCTCAAAGAGCGGAGCACCTTGATCCCAGGACTGTGCCTGGGAACGAGAATCATCGAGTGCTGTTGGTAAGCGGGAGCATCGGGATTGGTCTTGCACATGGTGACAAGAATTTCTGTTCTGTTATCCAGAGCGCCGGATGTCCACCACTTGCGGCCATTCAATACATATTCATCGCCATCGCGCTCTGCCAGCAGGCTGATATTGGTCGCATCGGAAGACGCAACATCAGGTTCCGTCATGGCAAATGCTGAGCGAATCTCGCCGTTCAGCAACGGTATCATCCAGCGCCGCTTGTGCTCTTCGGTACCGTATCTCTCGATCACCTCGATATTACCGGTATCCGGCGCTGAGCAATTGAACACCTCGGGAGCAATGGGCGAACGACCCATGATTTCACACAGCGGAGAATACTCATAGTTGGTAAGGCCCGCTCCCTCATGGCTCTCCGGCAGGAAGAGGTTCCAAAGCCCCTCAGCCCTGGCAATAGCCTTCAATTCGTTCATCACCGGCGGACTGTCCCATTTATCAGACAGCGCCTGCTGCTGTTCGATATACACGCTCTCGTTTGGATAAATATGCTTATCCATGAAGGCGGACAGCTGCTCTTGAAATCTCTTCGATCTATCGGAAAACTCAATCACGTCTTTCACTCCTTCCGCCATCGGGCCATTTCAGCAAATCATACCCTCATGAAACACGACCGTCCAGTCGGTTTACAAGTATTTTTACTTGGGAATTAGTTGAATGGTGCAGGCCTGCCGGAAGCAGTGGAAATTTGGCAAAGAAAACTATGCCGTGGCGTTGCTCAGGGCTACACAGGATCACTGGACAGTACACTTCATACCGAGCCCGTATCAGCCTCCGCCTGAAGGCATTATTAAATTGAGCCCCAAACGCCCACCATCCACATAGAGAATCTTGCCGGTCATGTAGGAACTGTCAGTGCCCGCGAGAAACGCGGCTACCCCGGCAATTTCCTCCGGCAGACCAGCGCGCCCCATGGGGATGCGCGATAGCACCGTCTGATTGGCATCCGGATCCCCGTAGGCGGAAACGGCCATTTCTGTGCTGATAGTGCCAGGACCTATGGCGTTGACACGGATGCCATGGGGCGCCAGCTCGATGGCCGCCGCATTGGTGAGTTGCGCGACCGCAGCCTTGGACGCAGCATAGGCAGCGGTACCCGCGGAGGCCAGGGTAGCAGCCAGCGACGCGATGTTGACAATAGCGCCACCGCCTCGGGAGATCATATGGGAGGCAACGGCTTGAATACCGAACAGCACCGATTTGAGATTGATGGCCAGCACTTGGTCAAATTCAGCTTCCGTCACCGTCAGCACATCGTGCTGGCGAAATATCCCGGCATTATTCACCAGAGCATCAATCGTACCGAACTGTGAGATTGCCTCCTCCGCCACTGCAATGAACGATTCCTTTTGACTCACATCGGCACAAATAAATCGCTGCCCCAATCGGGTCGCCGCCTCTGTCACAGCGGGGCAATCCAAATCTACCATCAACACATTTGCACCGTCGCTGACAAAGCGCTGGGCGATGGCATAACCTATTCCCCGCGCCGCGCCAGTGACAATGATGCTGGAACCGTCCAGTTGTTTTCTCATTTTATCGTCCTCCATAATGTTCGCTCTTCCCGGAGGATAGCAGACATGCTATTTTAAATCCGCCCGACCGGTCGTTTTATATTATGCATGATCGGCGAAGGCGCCAAAGACTGTCAATTGACAAATTAATTCGTTAGCTCAGTTTCGATTTGTATAAGGTATTCATATGGAAATTACTTCTAGCACGATCCTTGACTGCCCTGCATCATCTGTATGGGCGTTGCTGGAGGATTTTGGTTCGATTCAGACCTGGTGGCCCAGAAATGGCCCGATCACCATCGAGCAAGTAGTCTGTGAAGGCGACGGCGTGGGGATGATTCGCCATATCCACAATGTGGGTATGTCCGCCCCAATTAGCGAGAGACTCGATTTTCTCGATCCAGAGGAGAAGACACTTATTCTCTCGATTGTCGGCGATCGACCCAGCGGTATTACCGCCTATGTCGCCATAGGCTGTGTGACTGAAATCAGTGAACGGCAGTGCAGACTCAATTACAGGGCATATGTAACGACAGTTCCCGGCAAGGAACTTAAAGCAAAAAAAGGCATTCTTCTGACTTGGGACATCATGTTTTCAGCTCTGCGCGGGGCTTTTTAACACCCTATGCCCCGATATCCCAAAGCAGTACAACCACTCTGATCGGCCTGCCAATGCTATCTGCGCGTTTACACCTTGAGGAACCATAGGTCCTCAACTCAGCGAACCATCGAGCAGGACAGCCGGGATACAAGACAGGGAACTACTCCATCATCTCAAAGCAAGGGTTCATGTCTGCAGATACAGCCACGGGCACTTGGCAGTATCCACTGCCAGCGCAAGCCGCCAATCAGCAACAGAAGAGCACTTCGTAACTCTGCCGTGGCATCAGGGCAGCAACGCTGCCTTACACGGAGTTGACAAAAAATACATTAGCACCATAAAATTTATAGACCGACCATACGGTCTGTAAATGTAGTTGTGAATAGCCTCTCAAGATACTAAAGATCGCCAAATACGCGCACTTGAGTAAATACCGCTCACAACCATTTCTAACTGAACGGACAAAATGCTCTCTACCTGGCAGATACCACTGCTGTAGATACCCAACAACAACGCTCTGGAGCATCTCATATTGAACAGGTTAAACCAGGGAAAAGTTGCTAATAAAATTATACTCGTGACCGGGGCAGCCCGTGGCATGGGTGCAGCAGAGGCCGCTGCCCTGGCCCGAGAAGGTGCCAGTGTGATCGCTGCAGATATTGTGGACATCCCCTACAGTAAAAATGGCATCACCCCAAAGCGCTTGGACGTCACCAGTGCAGCTGACTGGAAGGAATTGCGCGATTGGCTTGCCGCCGAATATGGCCGCCTGGACGGGTTGGTAAACAACGCAGGGATCACCAACCGGGATCGCCTCGATAGTGTATCCCTGGCGGCATGGAACCACGTATTCGCCGTCAATAGCACCGGTCCTTTCCTCGGGATGCAAACTCTCGCCCCACTCATGAAGCCCGGCTCATCCATCGTGAACATTGCCTCGATCGCAGCAACAACAGGCCACTTTCCTGCTGCGTACACCGCCAGCAAGTGGGCGTTGCGGGGACTGTCCCGCTCTGCAAGCCACGAGATGGGCCGAATGGGTATTCGCGTCAATACTGTTATGCCTGGCGCCATCGAAACGCCAATGAATGACAATGTCCCACTATCGGTAACCGCCGCCCTGGTGAATGAAATCCCACTGGGGCGGCGGGGCCAAGTCCAGGATCTTGTTGGCCTGGTGCTGTTTCTTCTTTCCGATGACTCCGCCTTCATTTCTGGAGCAGAAATCCCAGTGGACGGCGGCCAGACCAGCCAGGGCGGCATGAAAAGTCTTTCTGACGCCATGAGAGATATCGACCAACGCCAGAGCGAACAATTACAAGGTGCCATGCCATGAGCAATCACAACTCTCCCTATGACTTATTGGTTCTTGGTGCTGGCATGGCAGGACTCACCGCCTCTACCCGAGCCATACAGGATGGCGCCCGCGTCATCGTCGTCGAGAAAGGCAATGCGGTCGGCGGATCTGCCAATTATGCGGGGTTTATCTGGACAGCTCCCGACGAAGCAACCATGCTGCAACACAATCCCAAAGCTGACCCGCAGCTTTCCACAAAGATCGTCAGAGAGTACGAAAGCGCATTAGCGTGGGTGAAATCACTTGGCGTCGATGTACAGGATCCGGTCACCGTACTTGGCTTTGGACGGGGCTGCCAGACCGACATCGCGCAGATGTTGACAACCTGCCAGCGCATCATCCGCGACAAGGGTGAACTGCTGTTGAATGCCACCCCAGACCATCTTCTGATAGACAACGGCGCCGTTGTCGGCGCCCGGATCACCACCAGTGACGGCCAGACGCGGGAAATCCGGGCACACCACACACTGCTTGCCACCGGTGGTTTTGGCGGCAATCCTGACTTGAGAGCAGAACGGATTCACCCCCAGGCACGGGATTTACCCCTTCGCGCCAACCCTCACAGCACAGGCGACGGCTTGCGACTAGGCACTGAAGCAGGCGCAAACTCCGGCCCAGTGAACGCCGGTTTCTACGGCCACTTGATACCATCGCAAATTCCGCTCGATGACCCGCTAGATTTTGTCACCCTGAGTTTCTATCACAGCGAACACAGTGTCCTGCTCAACCTTAAGGGGGAGCGCTTTTGTGATGAAACCATTGGCGACCACCTTTCCACCCTGGAACTTATCGAGCAACCCGAGGCCAGAGCGCTGATGATCTATGACCAGCGCACCCACGAAGACTGGATGATGCGACCCTACGTGAAGGGCGCCAATGTCATCGACCGCTTTCAGGTTGCCTACAAGCGGGGAGCCCGGTGCGCTGTTGCTGATTCACTCGACGACTTCGCAGCACTACCAACGGAATGGGGGTACCCCGGAGACCAAGTGGTCGATTCACTCGCGGCCTATAACCAGGGCTGCCACACCGGCGAGCTATCACCACCCAGGCTGAAGGATAAAGCACATCTGGCGAAACCGCCCTTTTATGTGATCGAGGTCATTCCTGCCATCACCTTTACCTTCGAAGGACTTGCCATTGACACTCACGCAAGGGTTCTCGATAAGACCGGATCCCCCATACCCGGCCTGCTGGCGGCAGGTGCAGATGCAGGCGGGGTATATGTAAAGGCTTACGCTGGTGGACTGGCAGCCAGTTTGATTTTTGGCTTACAGGCAGCCAAAACTGCCATGGGCGGATAGAAAGTGCAGCCATGGCATCCAGCTGAAAAATAGCTTATGCAGTGATCTAATCAAACCTGACACCAATCCAGGTGAAAATGCTCGCCATTGAGCGGTGTTTGCTGACCAGAAAGCGACGTACGTTTACCCATGAGTTCAAGCAGGAAGCCACCAGACTGGTGCTGGATCTGTATGCACGTCACGTTGTCGGCTGGGCCATGTCTGACACTGCGGTTGCGAACCTGGTCGCACAGGCTCTTGCGTACACCTGGGAGCAACGCGGACGTCCTCAAGGGGTTATGTTCCCTTCTGACCAAGGTGCGCAGTGTGTGAGTCGCAAATTCCCGCAGAAGCTCTGGCGTTACCGCAGGCTGCAAAGCATGAGTCATTGAGGCAACTGCTGGGAGAGCCTGCCCCGCGCAGCGCCATGGACACAATGCACCCGTGGGGCGTCTGTTCCGCAACCTGAAAACAGAATGGATGCCGCCGATGGGCTACCACAGCCTGACTGCTGCCCGGAAGAATATCAGCAGCTATCTGATGGGGTATTACAACACGGAGCGGCCGCATGCCTTCAATGGCGGAAATGCGTCGGCAGTGGCGGAAGAAAAACTTAAAACAGTGTCCGGAATCAGTTGACTACTACAGTAAAGATGGACTTAAACTCATTATAAACATCCTTACCAATATAATGGCACGCAAATCTGGCCCAGTGACTAACGGATGCCAGTACTTTCCAAGGCCATTCTCAACCTGCTCAGCGCGGACTCCCAGGCTAAAAAGGATGCTCGCTCCGTAGGCCCAGCCGCAATGGCTTCGATATCCAGAACAAAAATGGGACGCAACTGGTAGATACCCAGTTTGATGGTGAGAATATATTTGCAGGCAGGATCTGCACCTTGACAGAGACTTTCCATCAGTGCCATGGCCAGCTTGTGGATACTGGAGTAGTAGCTCACCACCAGGGGATAGCGCGCCACATCCACATAGCCATAGGTCAGATATTGATCCTCGTAGGGCGAGGATTCCCAGGCGCAACCCAGACTTATCAGGGCCGGAGTACGGTTGACTGCGCTAACCAGATGGCGAAACGATTGCCTGCCACCCAGATTGTCGCTGACCAGATCCGCTGTTGTTATCTCTGGTAGAGCGTCAAGCAGCTCGGGGCATTGTTTCAGATCGGTAAATGGCGCCCGTACAGAGGGATCTTTGCCATCGCAATCGTAAGGAATAAAAACTGATTTTGCGCTGCCCTGGACACTGACATTTTTGTGATTCGCCAGCTCACCTGTGGGATAAGGATTGCGCGCCACCAGCAGGTGGCCACCACCCATGGTGTCACCGGTACTGGCCAGCACCACATGGGTTGAATTACATGCCGAGCAGCGAATCAGATTCATCTTCAACAGTACAGCCAGCGATTGGCTCGCCGTGAAGGGATTGTTGAGCAGATCAGACAGAGCCATCGGTGATGAGAAATCGCAGTCAAAGCAACTTTGTTGCAGCATCCGACCTGCATCGAGCAACTTGACGGGCGTAAATTGACCGTCCTCCAACTGCACCTCTCCCAGCTTCAACGGGTCAAACCGTGTGACTTTCGGCCAGTTTTTCAAATTCTGGCGGCCAGGGACGGTTGAACTGCTCGCCGATTCTGGCGCCGCCGTATTCCCCTGACGAAAGCAACCGCAACTCGGCAATTCGCCAGGCGTCGTCCTTTCGTACCAGCAACAGCTCATACCGCCCCAGACGATGACAGTCTGCGGTCACCGGATAGCCTTTAAAGCGCTGCCAGGAATACATATAGGCATACACAGTTACGGTATCCGCAGCATGGAAAATAAATTCAGTATTGGTGATGTAGTGGCTGCCACTGATGACGTTATCCTGATGAGTCACCAGGAAACCCTGAAGCACATCCCGGCCCCGGATCACATACTCTTCCATGGTCGGCACATAGTTCGCCACACAGTCCTCGACGAACAATGCAGCCATGGCGTCGATTTCATGATTGTCCGCATACCGGCAATAGGCACTGAGCATTTGCTGAATATCAGCCCTGTCCTGAAGCTGCTGCACCTGTTCCGCCAACGTCATAAGAATGTCCTTGTTAGGTTCTGTTGATTTTGCCTACCCAATGTTAAACCAGGCACTTTTTACCTGAGTCAATTCCTCAATGGAGGAATGCCCCAGATTGCGACCTACGCCGGATTGCTTGATACCGCCGTAGGAAACGCCAGGTTCCACCTGCAAATAGGTATTGACCCATACCGTGCCCGCGCGCAGCCGCTGCACCGCGCGATGTGCGCGGGACAGGTTGGTGGTCCAGATTCCCGAGGCCAATCCGTATTCGGACGCATTGGCGATGGCGTAAGCTTCCTCCTCGGTATCGAAGGGAATCACCACCACCACTGGGCCGAAAATTTCCTCCTGGGCGATGGTCATCTGATTATTCACGTTGGTAAAAATGGTTGGCTGATGAAAGAAGCCCTGCCCTTCCCCTTTCTCGCCGCCCAACGCCAGGGTCGCGCCCTCGGCAATGCCCGCTTTAACATAGCGACAGACGCGATCCAGCTGAACCTGGGAAACCAGAGGGCCGACGTTGGTTTCGCTGTCAAAACCGGAACCCAGCTTGAGGGATCTGGACTGCGCCACCAACCGTTCTATCACTTCGTCATGGATACTGCGCTGCAACAGCAACCGCGAACCTGCTATACATATCTGTCCTGAGTGACTCCAGATCGCAGCCGCCGACATAGGCACCGCCTTTTCAAGATCGGCATCGTCAAAAATAATATTGGCACTTTTGCCCCCCAGCTCCAGGGTCACCCGCTTGAGGGTTGCCGCCGCTGTGGTTTGAATTTTCCTGCCGGTTTCAACAGAGCCGGTAAAACTGATGGCATGCACGCCGGGATGTTCTACCAGGGCATTGCCGGCGGTATGGCCGTAGCCTTGCACCAGATTTATTACCCCCGGCGGAATACCCGCTTCGAGGCAGAGACGGCAGACCAGCAGCGCGGCCAGAGGCGTCTGCTCCGCCGGTTTGAGTACCACCGAATTGCCACAGGCCAGGGCGGGAATAATCGACAGCGGAATGGTGGACGGACCATTCCAGGGTGTGATCACCCCACAGACACCTATCGGCTCTCTGATTTCCTGAACCACCATGCCCGGCGCCGTCGGCGCAATACTGCCCTCAATCTTGGTTGGCCAGCCCGCGTAATAGTTGATGATGTCGATGGCAATCTCCACCAGAAATTGCGAATAACCCCTGGTCGCGCCACCTTCGAGAATATCAAGATCCATCAGAATGTCGCAGTTCTCCCGGTACAACTCAGCCAACCGGCGCAGACAGCGCTCCCTCTCCCCGGGGGCAAGATGCCACCAGCGGCCATCTTCGTAGGCTCGGGTCGCCGCTTCCACGGCAAGATTGATATCGGCAACGCCGCCAACGGCAATGCGGGTAAATGGCTGCCCCGTGGCGGGCTCGATCAATGTGGTGGTTTCCCCCGAGCAGGATGGGGTCAGCACGCCATCGATCAAATGGCCCTGAACTGTTTCCTGCAGAAAGCGCCGGGTTCCCTGTGAAAGCGGGTAGTCGTGCAGGTTGTTGTAAAATTCGTTTATCTCGGGCATGTCAATTTATCTCTTTGAAAGTCTTGTTCCAGGCCGAAGGGATAGTTACCCCCCCCCCTTCAAAATCCCCAATACGCTGCCATAAAGGCTCCATCCACAGTCAACAGACAACCGGAAACAAAGGCTGCATGGTCACCGGTCAACCAGACGACTGCATCGGCGATATCGTCGCCGGAACCCAGCCGCCCAAAAGGTTTGGCGCCGGTAATATCGCCGTCGGGATCAGCCTTGCGCAGCATGGGCGTATCTATGGGGCCGGGGGCGATGGCTACCACACGGACGCCGTACTGGCCGTATTCATGGGCGGCGGATCTGGTCATTGAAATCACGGCGGCCTTACTGGCGGCATACACCGAGGAGCCAGGGTAAATAGGCCGCAAGCCCTGAACAGAGGCGATGTTGATAATGACGCTCTGCTCCTGAACAATCATTTCTGCCAAGGCGAATTTCATGCCCAGAAAGACACCTCGAGTGTTGACGCGGAACACCCCATCAAAATCCTCCTGATCCAGCTCGGCCAGCGGCGCCAGTTTGCCGTTGATACCAGCCTTGTTGACCAGCACATCGAGACGGTCATGGTTTTCAATATCGGATAGTCCTGAGCCTGGGCAGCCACCGCAGCGGTCACCGCAGCTGCACCGCTGGCCACCACGACTATATCCGCCCGCAAAGCCCAAGGTTCTGGTGTGACCGCCTGAGATGAACCACTGGGAATCAGCCCCAGGGAAGCGGCAACGAGTCCACCGCTGGAACCGATAAGAAAATGTCGCGGCTGCTGACTGTGTTTGCTATTGGACATGAATAATTACCCCCACTGATCTACACCCATTCCGGACGAGCCTGAATGGGTCCGCCCAGAACACTTACTCGCCAAAGCTGTAGGCCAACTCAATGCCGTAGGTGCGCGGCATCCTCGGGGTTGCAAACACCCAGAATGATGAACCATCAGCCGCTGGTGTCACTGCAAAGGTATGGGAATACGCATCTTCATCCGTCAAGTTGCGGGCAAACAGCGATACCGACCAATTTTTGTGGTGGTCATAGGTGGCAGAAATATCCAGCAACCCAAAGGCTTCAATCGCCGTGCCTGGGTGGTTGTTCAAGGTACCTTCGTAGTCGTCCCGCCAGTTGTAGCCAGCGCGGAATGATAGATCCCCCGAGGACAAGGGCACCGTATAGGTTGAGGTCAGGGAATAACTGAATTTTGGTGCGCGGCGCAGATCGAGATCAGTGAAGTCCGCTGGTGTTCCAGTGCCATACAGATCCGTAAAGAATTTGTCGTACTTGGCGTCCAGCCAACCGGCGTTCCCGGACAGCGTCCAGTTTTCGGTCAATAGTGCAACGAAATCCAGCTCCAAACCATTGATGGTCGCTTCACCGATATTGTCAAAACCCTGTTGCTGTCCGCTGGGGCCGCCGGGAATATTGGTTTCGATTTGCATGTCCTCATAGGTCATGGAGAACAGCGCACCGTTGAGCTGAAAGCGATTTTCAAACCACTCGGACTTAAGGCCAACTTCAAAGTTGTGGAGTGTTTCTGGGGCCTGGCCCTTCCCCAACACATCCAGTGTATTCGCCCTGGGTGAGAAACCGCCGCTGCGGAAGCCGGTGGAATAGGTCACGTAGGTCATCAGATCGTCGCTGAACGCATAGCGCAAACCCAGGCGATAAATCACGTCGTCATCGGTGCGCTCGCCAGTGGACCCCTCTGGGATAGTGACGCCGCCGATGCCGTCATCGACGTATTTCTCGATTTCTTTTTTCTCTTCGATATAGCGAAAACCAGTGGTCAGGATCAGCTTTTCGGTGATGCGGAAGTCACTCTCGGCAAACACGGAATATGAGGTTGAACTGGCCCAGGCGCGGTCAAACAGCAAACTGGTGCCGAACACGGTGGCCTGATTGAATGAAAAGGAATCGGCGTTCCAATAATACAGCCCCGCCTGCCAACTGAAAACATCGTCATCGTGGGTCAGCCGCAGCTCGTGACTTCTCTGGGTGTATTCGGTGGGTTTGTAGGCCCGATAGAGATCAAGGGCGGTGCCGTCAAAATCAAAGTAGGTATCGTCCTCGCTGTCCATCCAGCCGAAAATATAGGTGAGACTGTAGTCTTCGGCCAGTTGCCAGTTCATATCGAAAATAAAGGAGTGTTGTTCATAATTGAGGTCTGTCTCGAGAAACTCGGTCACACCTTTCTGCCGATCGCCAGAAACTGGCTCGCCAGGCGCGGAGGAGCACTGGCCGAGCAGTGTACACCACAGACTGCTGGGACCGGATATATCCAGCGTCGGGTTGGCCGTTCCACTGACATCGGTGTAACCACCCTTCAGGCGGATGTCCAGGGTATCGGTGGGCTGCCAACGGAAGTCCGCATCCAGAGTGCCCTCAGTGCGCTCACCATCCTCCCTGCCGGTTGTCAGGTTATCCCAGTAACCGTCGTGATCATATCTGGAGGCATTGAGCTTCAGTGCCGTCTTCTCGCCACCGAAATTGACAAAGCCCTCGACATTGTTGGTGCCATAGTTTCCCGCTGTCATCCTCAGCTTGCCAAAGGTGGTATCAAATTCCGGCTTTTTGCGGCGTACATTGATGATGCCGCCAACGGCGTTTTTGCCGAACAGCGTGCCCTGGGGGCCGCGCAGAATTTCGATGCTCTCGATATCCAGCAGGTTCATGACATTGGCCGTGCCGGTGCCGATGGCAATACCGTCAATGGTCAACAACACGGTGGGATCAAAACCTTTTTCAACGTCCTGATAGCTGATGCCCCTGATTGAAAATGCGCCGCCGCTCGGTGTGCCGGCTTCAACCTTGTCGAAAACCACATTGGGCGCAAACTGGGCCAGCGCTGTGGAATCCGCAAGGAAAGCTTTTTCAATGGTATCGCCGGTCACCGCGCTGACAGCGAGGGGCACATCCTGCATGCTTTCCTCACGCTTCCGCGCCATTACCGTGATTTCTTCTATCGCCCATGCGCCTTCCGCCGCAAATGAACCCGTCGAGATCAACGTAGAAGCCATCAAACCCAAGGATACAGAAAGCATACCTGCGCGTTTTGTTGCTATTGCCAATTTATTTTTATGGAGCATAAATTCCCCTCTTATTTGCTACGTGGATGTTGATCCCCGCCGTCCATTGACCAGCCCCACAGACCAACGCAACAGAAGCAATTCGTTAAAAACCGTCCGGTCGGTCTGGTTTTGACAAAACTACTCCTGCCGGATTATTCTGTCAATGGCAATTTATAAATTATTGATGAATCCTTCACTGGCCCAACGGCTGCTACAAAAAGTACCTATTCAACTGCAACATAGACGTTTTTTGGCAATCTGAAATGGAAGATGAAATGACTTTTCGCAGCGGCAGGATTATTCCGCTTGCAGTGGTCAACTGATTCCGGACACTGTTTCAAGTTTTTCTTCCGCCACTGCCGACGCAATTCCCCATTGAGGGCATGTGGTCGCTCCGTGTTGCAGAACCCCATCAGATAGCTGCTGATACCCTTCGGGACAGGCTCTCCCTGCAGTTGCCTCGATGACTCATGCTTTGCACCCTGCGGCAACGCCAGAGCCTCTGCGGGATTTTACGACTCCACACCTTGGCAAGAAGGGAACATAACCCCTTGAAGACATCCGCGTTGCTCCCAGGCGTGCGCCAGAGCCTGTACGACCAAGCTCGCCATCAGTCGGCGCAACTTGAAGCGGCCAATGCTGACACTCTGCTCGTTCGAAAACACTGGATGGTGGGCTGCCTGTCGAGCTGCGGCATCTGTTGAACATGTGTCTTACCCGTGCTTTCAGTGCCACACGCTCGGCATCCACGCGCCGTCTCCTCTCGCGGTATTCGCTGTAGAAGAACCGATTGACATCAAATGCTGTACAGATCCTGTCGACCGGCAATTGCTCTCTCAACGGGTTAATCAATGCGTACGTTTCCAGTTGTCAGACATCGGCATTCGCCACTCGTTGGCTCTGGACTTACCATCACGAACAGCTAAATATGGCGTTGGGAGGCATCACCCCGGGACAGAAATTGGCCTTGGTAGCCTGCGCCCAACTTTTGGACTCCGCTACAAATGCGGGGATTACCGAGAGATTCCTGTGCCATTGTATCCAGAGGCTGTTTATAATGATCTCGGTGCCAGCTACACTTACCCGAGGCTATTGGCATAAGACTTGTTGAGGAGAAGGAATGTGGCAGATTTATCGGCGACACATATAACCAGGCAGCAGGAAATCATCAGAAGCAGTGCGGCTCTATTTGACAGAGTGGGTTATCACGGAGCATCCATGCAGATGATTGCAGATGCAGTCAATTTAGGGAAACCAACCCTCTACCATTATTTTCGCAGCAAGAGTGAAATTCTTTTTGCCATGCACAAGGAGCTGGTTGCCGAGTTGCTGGAAGCGCACAACGCTCGCGCCATGAAAACATCCCGACCTGACGATCTGCTCGAAGGCCTCTGCCTGGACACCATTACTTTTATCACCGAGCACCCCGGTTATGTCCGTGCATTCTTTGAGCATTACCATGATCTCAATGAAGCCCAACAAAAAGAGGTAAAAGAGCAAAGAAGAAACTACCTTAAAATGGTGACCGACATCATACAGTCCGGTATTGATAAAAAATTATTTGTAAAGTGTGACCCACGCACCGCTGCCCTGGGATTTCTCGGCATGTGCAACTGGACTTATCAGTGGCTGCCAAAGGATAAGTCCACCAATGTGAAAGCTGTGGCAACGGACTTGTCCAAACTGTTTCTCAAGGGAATCGTCAAATAATAAGAGGAACTCCGATCTATTATTCCATTGCCTGGAACAATAGAAAATTCTTGTATCAAGAGCTGATTTTGGTCCCAGCTCACCAGGAGACGGGACACCAACTAATATCGGTTACGGGCTTTCTAGCCTGTTAACGGGCGGGGGTAGCCAAACTTTTTCAAGCACTTTCTCTCTCGGCAAGTAGAGGCGCATCAACAACATGAATGGCTCCTCCGGTGCTGGCAGCCAGTTCGTAGTCAAATAATCATCTGGCTTCTCGTGCTGGATTAAAATCTCTAAAGAACCATCCTCACCGTATACAAGATCCGCTGATTTATCGTTGATGCTCCATCTATTAATCTCGTTCGGGACCATAAAACCTTCAGCATAATACAGAGTCACCGACCAGAAGGCGTCTACAGGAGGCAATTCATCTTTAGCGAAATAAATCCTGTATGAATTATTGCCATCAAGTATCTCCCCATTGCTATCGACTCGGGCGCTAGGGTAGAGAGCCTCTTCTGGCTCAAGTATATAAATCTGATCCATGGCAACAGCGGCTCTGAGCAAGTAATCAGATTCAAAGCGGGGGCCCGTATAATTGATAGACCACCCATTAGCTTCATGGCCCAACCTAAACGTCTTTGAACGAACGATTGATTTAGCATCAGCGAGCCCTTCAGAAACTGCCTTTTTGTCAGCCTCATTCAATTTTCCAGGAATAAATCCATTTTCCAGTGTCAAGCCTATTCCGCGAAATGACTCGACCAGTTTTTTTTCATTTGGCACAGGCCTCCAGTATTGAAGCACTGTACCAAGTTGGTACAGAAACGCATATTCTTCAACTTCGGTGCCGAGATTTTGAATCAGCGCTTGCTGATTCGGGAGCGAACCATCGGCATTACCCTCACCCATGTAGGCACTATAAGATTGTAATTTTATCTGATCCTGGAGCGAATGAACTACGGGTATCTCTGACTCGCCACCGACATAAATCCTGCCTGCAATCATGAGGTACCGGTAGTGACTCTTAACTCCCAACATCCCTGGTGGGACATTTCCCTTGTAGGTGTCGCTGTAGATGAAAACAGGTGGCAATTGCGGACCATGACTTCTTTGCCCGATGGACTCGTCGGTCGAACTGTCAGCTTGCCCCATCTGGAATACATAGTACCTGTCCCCGAAATTCGGAGCTTCAAGAACAAAGGGCTCCACTTCCAGATCCAACCAGGCGATTGAGTACAGCGTGTCATGATTTGGGGCAACCCCTAGCCGAGTATTGGGTGTAGAGAGCATCCTCTGATGCCCAATATGATTCAAAGGGCCACCGGGCACATCAGGAGCTCGATCAATTTTTGGCGTATCCGGCAATGTCGTTATCATACGGATCTGGGCCGCCCTGACCAGGGGATAACCCCAAACGTAAGCTTGCACCGCCAGGGTATAAGGATCGTCAGATGGCGTTGCGAAAATTTCTGAATTAAGCTTCGCATTACCCAAAGAGCCACTATTTACCAAACCGGACAACAGCAACAATCCCACACCGAAAAATACTAAAGGGAAGCCAAAGTTACGCTTACTCATTTTTCGTCAACCTCCTGAATAACTGCCGGAGGAAGCCACTCTCCAGACAAAATTTCAGGCTTGGGCAGATACGTCCTGAGCGATACCAAAAATCTACCGTCAGGCGCGGGCAGCCAATTTTCAGTTTCAGCCGGGGTATCATGCTGAATTCTGATGGTGACAGAACCATCCTTGTTGAATTTCAAGTTCGGGGTTCTATCGCTCACTGAATACCGTTTGATTCGATTTTCGTACAGACGGAAATTTTTAGAATCGTAAATCGTAAGTGACCAGAATGCGCCAACTGGCGGCGGATCCAATGTTAGCAAATAGCTCCCTTTGGAACCGTTCAACATTTCTCCGCGATTGTCGGAAAAGGTGGTGAATGAGTAGTTCTCGTCTACCACATTCGCGCCAAGACCCACATAGTTTACGACAGCTCGATTGAAGTAATTATATCCGTATTGAGCTTTCTGCGTTCTATTCCAACCGGTTCCGGTTGGAATTCCTAGCTGAGAAGATGATTTGGCTATAATTTTCATCGCCTCTTCGTAGCCGTCCTTCAATCCGGATACTGCGACTTCGCCCAATCGTTCCCCATTAAAGTGTTCCTCACCCCCGACACCTATACCAAGAAAACGATACACCAAGGCCTCTTCCTTCTCAGGATGGCCATTGGTTCGCAGAATATAGTCGAGGATTTTGAAAAATCCCAATGGGTCTTCTGCCCTTGGATTTGGGAAGTCGTCGAACTGCAGCTTGTGTGAAAGCGGTGCTATCTTAACGTTATCCTGAAAATTTCTAGCTGCTACTATTTCAGATTCGTCATTGGCAAAGACTCTCATAAGAATCCAAACCTGTGGCGTGGCGACTCTAAATACAGTCACACCATCGGGAGCTGGCTGATCCCAACCAGAAGGTACTATTAAATACTTCCCACCTTCATTTCCGAATGTTCGCGTTCCGATGTTGCTCGAATTGGAATACATATCGAGAAACTGCAGCGTGTAATATGGCAGTGTCAAGCTTGGTATTTCAATTAATACAGGCCCACTCCTTAGATCCAGCCATGCGTTGGAATATAAAGTGTCGTTATTGGGAGCCTGAAAGGCATCATAATCTGGGCCAGCCAGATCCCGATCATGATTAAATTTATAGAAACCAACATAGCGAGGACTGGATTTATCAATCGCCTGCTTGTACATCTCCTGATATTGGAAAACCGCAGGCAAGCCATATATAGTGGCTTCCAGAGCCAACATCTGGCTATATTTTCTCAGCGCTTCTGGATCCCTGGGTATAATATCCACATTCCTTACCAAGGAAAATTGATTAACTTCCTCCGCCGCATAACTCGGCGTGTATTGCCAAGGGTATAATGCATCCTCTGCGCACACAAATGTGGAAAATGCCAAGATTAATATCATGGTCAGCGATGCACTCACTGAGCGTCTAGTGCAAAAATTATAATTTTCTCTAAAAATTTTCGAAGCTTTCCGATATCTGTTAAATCTTATCACCATTTTCTATCTCACTATTTCGGTATAGATTGGAGCAGATTTCTTACTTGACGCACATTGAAGATCTCATCGTCAGTAGAATCAGGAAACTTCAATTGCAATGGAAAGGCTTTGCTATTTAAAATTAACCCCAAAACTACGCCATTGTTTGATTCAAATTAATCAATCGGCAAGCTTAAAAGCAGAGCGCCTATCCCTCCATAAAGAAAAGGCATCCATTAAGAGAATACCATTATTATAAAAGAGCTTTGCTGAACACTGCCTCGGCAGTGAACAGCAAAGCAATAGAGCTAATGACTAGAAAAATTTGTAATCCACTTCCAAACCAAATCTTCTACCCTTTTCCAGGACGGAAAAGTCACCACCGAGATTTCCCGGGAGCACAGAGCTGACCGAATAGACCTGCTTATCCGTTACATTTTTCACATAGAGTGACAAAGACCAGACATCGTCGCTAGAAAAGTATGTCGTAAAAAGATCAATGGTGTCTCTCGACGGAATTGCTAAAGCATTGCTATCCATAGTGTACTGCTTCGACTTGGATGACCAGGAGGCTCGACTCACCAGCGAAGCTCCACTATCCATGAGATGCTCATGGGTCAGTGAAACAGAACCAGAGTTCTTCGGTGTTCTTGTAAGATCCAACGCTTTGTCTTCACTACCAACGACACCGTTTCCACTAAGATCAAAAAGCACGTCAGTGTATTTTGCATCAATGTGGCCATAAACCATGCTTAAAAGGAGTGTGTCGGTAATTTGATGACTCAACTCAATCTCAACACCTTTGGAAGTAGCATCAGCGGTATTTGCAGCAACCTGAGGGAATAATACGCCTTCGACTGGCGAGGGTAACGCAACATCCTTCTGCAATCCGTCAATTTCACTGTAAAACAAGGCTGCATTCAGCCGCGTTTTGCCATCATTGAATGTTGATTTCATACCCAGCTCAAAGGCATCTTGCTCCTCCTGGTCATAGCCGGGTGCCAGCGGGCCTCCTGCCAGTGCTCCGGTTTGACGCAAGTTGAATCCACCACTTCTGTATCCCTTTGCGTAGTAGCCGTAAAAGTTCAGATCCTCAATTGCCTCCCAGCGGAACCCTACTTTTGGAGACCATGTCTTCCAATTGTCACTTTGGGCGTCTCCTTGCCGGTACACACAGCTTCTATCATTCCAGTTACAAGCGTTATCGATCCTTGTCCGGATCTTAACGTCTTTGGTTTCATCGCTGTATCTTACCCCTGCAATGAGTATCACTTCATCATTCAATCTATAATCTACCGAGGTAAAGGCTCCATAGCTTTCATGCTCCAGATCACCCCCACCGACGCGGGAGTATTGCCCCGCAGCATTTCTATTTGCCGTTAGATTGAATATATCCTGGGTGAAATAATATAGCCCGGCAGTTACATCAACATTTCCGAAGGCTCCATTGTAGCGAAGCTCGTTACTCCACTGATCCTGGTCAACATAACTACCCGATCCTGAATAGACCTGCGGAGAGGTGGCGATATCAACAACCGTATCTGACTCAACCTCACGCCAGCCAAAAATGTTGGTTATTGTTCCATCGCCAAATGCCACATCCCACTGTGATTCAAAAGTCAGTTGACTCCATTCGATGTCTGTCCAGGCAGCATCAGTTCCAACGAGTTCTTCTATGCCTACGTCATGGTCGTCGAATAGTGCTCTTGATGTGGCAATGGCCCCATCGCCACTCATGGACCCCGACTCAAACATCACCATATACTCTGAAGAATCATTTGGGGTGAACAGGATGGATGGCCTGAATATCTTGGTCTCCATCTGACCATAGTCGCTTTGACCAGGCGCCTTGTTGCTGAAATAGCCGTCGTCATCACTGTATCTAATCGCTGCCCTTGCGCTGATCGTATCGGTTAGTTTTCCATTGATCACACCGCTGTAAGTTTGCTCAAGCCCGGTCTCATAGCGTGCTGTTAGTCTCGCCATAAAGTCCTCAGACGGGCGAGCATTGTTGATCAGTACCGCACCACCTGTAACATTCCTGCCAAAGAGCAAGCCTTGGGGGCCGCGCAATACTTCTACCGACCCAACATCCAGAAAGTCTGTAACGACTCCGTAGTTTGTGCCGATATAAATGCCATCTATAAATGTACCTACTGCGGGTTCTACCGATACTGTGGTTGCATTGATGCCGAATCCACGTGAGGAGAAATTGGCCACACCCCCAAATGTCCCCCCTCCAGAGAGCTCTACGTTCGGCAATTTGGCACTGAGATCCGAAAGGTTATTCGCCTTCGTCAGGGCCATTTCCTCTTGGGAAAATGCACTGACAGCAATCGGAGCATCCTGGATTGCTTCACCGGAAGATTTTTTGGTCGCCATGACGACAATTTCTTCAAGTGCAGCCGCAATACGGCTTTTACTGGCATCTTGAGCATGAACCGAAGGTATCAAGGTGGCCCCAAATACCACGATAGCCGCATGGCTTGCCAACAATTGATGTAACTTTTTTTTACGATAGTAGATTAACATCGTTGCCTCTCTGACGGGATTTCCCATCTATTTGTTTATAGTAGGACTAACAACATACGAACCGCAGATCACTTACAGCAAAACCAGACCGTACGGACGGTAGATTAGTGTACTCGGTTTGTGCATGTCAACTCCCACTTGATTCCTGCAGGGGGATAGAATTTATTCCTCTTGCAACCCTTAAGTTGTCCGGCTTAATACTGTCCTGACCTGGAGAGGGAAATGACCGCACGAAGTGGCCACAGGAGACACGACAGACACAACCTGAATACGCTTGCGGCCCGAGACACGCTCAATGCGAATGTCCTTGGCATTCAGCGTGATAACAGACCAATGGACCATAGCCTCGCGCCTCCTGAAATGATTCGCCTTATTCTCGCGTCGCGCTTCGATCGACCAATCTCCCTGCCAGCCATGGCCCGGTTTTGACCACCGCAGAACTGGCGATATACAGTTGACAGCTAAACCTACAACCCCTAATATCAACCGAACAGTCGGTCGATGAAAGAAGACTACTCCCTCTATTCGGCAACAGTCAACCCCTAAAGCCAAAAAATGGCGGTGGATCACAAAACTTAATCTGTTGTTGCGATCAATCAGCCGCATAGGAGAACAACATGAACCGTAGATTTGCAGGAAAAGTCGCCATCGTCACCGGTGGCTCCAATGGGATCGGCAGGGCTACAGTGGAGCTGCTACTGGCCGAAGGCGCGTCGGTACTGATCGCTGATATTTCCGGAGACGGCGAAACACTCTGTGCCAATTTATGTCAGCAGGGCTATGACGCAATATTCCATCGGGTGGATGTAGCCCAGGATGACCAAGTCGAGGGGATGGTGCAGGCTGCATTGGAGCGCTGGCAGCGGCTGGATGTCATGGTTGCGAATGCTGGCATCGGAGCCGTTGGGCGGGCCGACGAAATGGCGACTGCGGATTGGCAGCGTGTGCTGGGTGTCAATTTGACCAGCATTTTTCTATGCACCAAATACGCAGTGCAAGCAATGCGCAAGAACGGCGGCGGCGCCATCGTCAACACGGCTTCCGTAATGGGCCTGGTGGCCCCCCGAAGCGCTGTGTCCTACGCCGCCTCCAAGGGTGGCGTGGTCAATCTTACCCGCGCCACGGCGATCGATTATGCCGGTGAGGGGATTCGCATCAACGCTGTATGTCCAGGCCATCTCGAAGCACCAACCAGTCGAGGCGGCGCGCTGGCCAGATCACGGGACGACCGCGATCTTATCGCCCGCTACCCCATGGGCCGGCTGGGCCGCACCGAGGAAGTTGCAAAGGCTATCGCGTTTCTCGCATCGGATGATGCCAGCTTTATCACCGGCACCTGCCTGGTGGTGGACGGCGGCTTCACCGCTCAGTAGGGCACTGCGTCAATATTGAGATAAGGATTCAGTATTTCACTGATAGACATCCACCATCGACCCGGATATTGGTATTGGTGGTAAAAGATGAATGATCGCTGGCCAGATACAGCGCAGTTGTCACTATCTCTTCGGGATTACCAAAGCGACCGAGTGTGACGCCCTTGAGCCCCTCTGCATCATTAGCCCAGTCGCCAGCAATATCGGTCAGAAAGCCACCAGGGGAAATCACATTCACCCGTACCTTCGGTGCGTACTCGATTGCCAGGGCAGTGGACACCGCGTTCAGCGCCGCCTTGGCACCGGAGTACGGTGCAAAGTACGGCGACGGCATCAGTGCACCAATTGAAGAAATATTGATGATTGATCCGCCCGTTCCAGCTGCCATTCTGGCCCCCACCAGCGCCGCCAAACGAAATGGGCCTTTGACGTTGACCGCCGTGATCTTGTCGAACAGTTCCTCGCTGACATCCACCATGGAGTTGGACAAGGGCGACATACCGGCATTATTGATCAACACATCCACCCGCCCAAACGCCGAATAGGCTTCATCCACCAACTGCTCGACCTGCTGCCAATAGCCGATATGGGTGGCCACCGCCAGAGCACTGCGACCCAGCGCCCTGACCTGATTGGCAACATCCTCACAGGCTTCACGTTTGCGGCTGGCGATGACCAGATCAGCACCCCGCTCGGCAAAGGCCATGACCATTGCTTTGCCGAGCCCCCGGCTGCCGCCCGTTACCAGCACCACTTTGCCCGTGAAGTCGAATAATGTATCCACCACCTTTCTACCTCCTCTCCTCTCCGCTCATTCAAATAGATTTTACAGCCGAATTGCCGTAGTAATTTTCGCTGACCAGGCTCTCCAGAGACTGTCTTGCCTGGTTATCCAGCACCGTACGCCGAAACTGGCTTTCCCCCTCCGCTTGGGTCGGATCGGGATACCCAAATGCCATAGCGATGACAATCTCGCGGTCATCCGGCACACCCAACACTTCTCTGGCCTGCTCCGCATCGTTGCGTAACCCCGCTGGACAGCAACCTATACCCATCGCTGTGGCGGCAGCACGGCCAGCATCAAAATAGGCGGTGGCCGGCAGGTAGGGATTGACCGCGGTGACAATCACTATTCCGAGCGAGGCATCCGTCAGGTGCTGCGAATAGTCGCCCGTTCTGGCCAATGCAGATTTTTTGGTGTCTTCAGATATCAGAAAAAATCCCATAGCTGGGTATTCTTGCCGCTACCCGCAACTCTGCCGGCATTCAATATGGCGACAATGGCTTCATCTTCTACGGCCCTTTTCTCATAACAACGAACAGCCTTGCTGCTGTTTATACATTCCAGCGTGCATATGACAATTTGCCTCCTGATTTTTTAATGGATGTAACCAACTGATGCGATTGATTGACAATGATCAGGTGCAGATGCCATCATAATACAAACCGCCCGGTCGGTTTACAACAATACAGGGCAGAAAGATGATGGCTTACGAAAATCTTTTTTCACCAATCACCGTTGGCAAGATTCACCTCAACAATCGCATCACCGTGCTGCCTTACGGCACGGCCATGGTGCACAACGGCAAACCACTGGCGGGAGACATTGCCCATTTCGACAATATCGCCCGTTCCGGCCCTGGGCTGATGATCAGCGGCGCCACCGTGGTTCATCCCACCTCCGCAGGGCGCAACCGGATTCTGGTGGAAGCCTTCAATGAAACCATCATCGACGATATGAAAAAGAAGACAGAGATGATCCGCTCCCACGGTGTTGTCCTGTTTGCCCAGCTGGTGCATCTCGGGCGAGAGTGGCCGGTGGCTGACTCTGATCTTCCAGCCCTGGCGCCATCTCCCATTCGCTCCCCTCGGGATGCCTACCCCCCCAGGGAAATGACTCATCAGGATATTAAAGAGATTGTCGATTCCTTTGGCAGATCGGCCCGAAACATGCAGTTGGCGGGCTTTGACGGTATTGATATTCACGGTGCCCACGGCTATCTGGTGGCACAATTTCTGTCGCCAGCCACCAATCACCGCACCGACGCCTATGGCGGCACGGCGGAAAAACGCCAGCGTTTTCTGCTGGAAGTGATCGACGCCATTCGCCACTATTGCGGCAGCGACATGGGATTGAGCCTCAGACTCAGTGCCGATGAAGAGTTGATCGACGGTCTGGAGATTCGTGACACCATCCACATCGCCCAGGCAGTGGAGCAACACGGCGGTGTGGATCTCCTCAGCATCACCCTGGGTACGAGAGGCATGTATGTAAAAGACATGACGGCCCCGGAAGCCACCGCCGCCAACGCGGCCATGGCGATACGGCGCAACTGTGGCCTGCCCATACTGATCGGCCAGCGGATTGCCAAGCCGGAAGTGGCGGAAAAACTGCTGGCTGACGGCGCTGCGGATCTGGTGGGCATGGCGCGGGCCTTTATCGCCGATCCCGAATGGATCGAGAAAGTAAAAAATGGCGAAGCTCACCGCATTCGCCCCTGCCTCAATTTCAACCAGGACTGTCGCGCCTTTTCGCCGCACCTGCACTGCGGGGTGAATCCGGCAGCGGGGCGGGAGACTATCCCGGAATTTCGTGAACTGAAACCTGCTGTAGAGAAAAAGCGAATCGCCGTTATCGGAGGTGGTCCTGCCGGACTGGAAGCCGCCCTCACCGCCGCCAAGCGTGGCCATGAGGTGACCCTGTACGAAGCATCGGAAGGCTTTGGCGGCCAGTTTCTCTATGCCTCATCCGTGCCTCACCGGGAAAATCTCAAAGCACTGATTGACTATCAACTGAGCGAATTGCGCTTGATGAAGGTTGCCATGAAATTGGGCGCCCGAGTGGACAGCGCGACTGACCTGGATGGCCAATATGACGCCTCCATCGTGGCCACTGGTGCCCGCCCCAAATCATTACCAGCGCATTTTGCGGACAAAGGCGCACATCTGTGGCTGGATATTCTGCATGAGGGTGCCCCCGCCCTGTGTGGCGATGGCCGCGCAGTCTTTATCGAAGACGGTAGCGGCTTTTGGTGGAACTACGGCATCGCCGAAGCCCTGATCGCTGCTGGCTGGCAAGTCACTATCGCCACGCCCTCGGCGTCCATCGCCCATATGATCCCCCACGAAAGCGTCTCACCGCTGCTGTCAAGACTCGGTGTCGCACACACGGAATTCAAGGTTCTCACCGGTCTGGAAGACTACAGCGCGGCTGGTGCAACACTGATCAACCTGACCTCAGGCGAAGAATGTCTCCACCCCTGCGATATCCTGGTCATGCACACCGGCAGAGAGCCGGTTGCCGGTCCCATCAAGGCTCTCAGGGATGCCGACATCAGGGAGATCCACCTGGTGGGTGACTGCCTCACACCCCGGAGGGTCAGCTTCGCGCTGTTTGAAGCACAACGCGTGGCGAGAGTTATCTGAAGCGCCGCAGTGGCGCACCTATGCCCCGCTATAGCGCTCGATAATGGTTTTGCCCAGAGCCATCTGGTGAACCTGGTCTGGGCCATCGGCCTGGCGACACCAGCGTGCGTAGTTGAAGGCTTCGGCCATAAAATAGTCTTCCGTCAGGCCGCCTGCACCGTGCATCTGCATGCACCGGTCAATCACATTCTGCACCAGCAGGGGAATGGTCGTCTTGGTGGCAGCGATCATATCAACGGAGGCCGGCACGCCCGCAGAGTCAATCTTGCTGCATGTTTTGAGCACCAGCAGGCGCGCCATTTCGATTTCTGAAAAGCAGCGGGCAATGTCCTCTCGCACCGACTGATGCTTGGAGAGCAAGCGGCCAAATGTAGTCCGCGAGTTGACCCGCCGACAGGCCAGTTCCAGGGAGCGCTGGGCGCAGCCGATCAGGCGCATGCAATGGTGCATGCGACCTGGTCCGAGTCGGCTCTGGGCGATTTCGAATCCTCGACCCTCGCCGAGCAGCACGTTCGCCAGGGGGACCCGGACGTTGTCGAAGTCGAGCTCCGCATGGCCGATCGGGGCATCGTCGTAGCCGAGGGTTGTCAGCGGTCGTAGCAACTTCACCCCCGGTGTGTTCTTGGGGACCAACACCTGGGTCTGCTGCAAATGGCGACTGGGGTTATCGGGATCGGATTTTCCCATGACGATGAAGATTTCTGTCCTCTCGTTCATGGCACCGGTAATAAACCACTTGCGGCCGCTGAGCACCCACTCATCGCCGTCCTTGCGAATTTCCATTTGGATATTGGTGGCATCGCTGGAAGCCACCTGGGGTTCAGTCATCGCGTAGGAGGAGCGTATCTCCCCTGCTAACAGTGGCTTTAACCACTGTTCTCGCTGGGCCTCAGTGGCAAAGTTCATCAGCACTTCCATGTTGCCGGTATCGGGGGCGTTGCAGTTGAATACCTCCGGCGACCAGATGACCCGTCCCATGATTTCGCACAGCGGCGCATAGTCGAAGAAAGTGAGGCCGCCGTGATCGCAATAGTTGGCGTGATCCTCAGGTACAAAGAGATTCCACAGGCCCGCCGCCCTGGCTTTTGCCTTGAGCTCATCCATCAACGGCAATGGTGCAAAGCGATTCTCGGCGTTGTGCAGCTGTGCTGCGTAAACTTTTTCATTGGGGTAAATATGCGCGTCCATGAAGGCAAGCAATTTGGCACGCAATTGTTGCGATTTTTCGCTGAATTCAATCAAGGTTTCTGCTCCCGATATTGTCATGGGTTAATCACCCGGAAAAGGTTTCTGCAAAGGCCATTGTAGAAACCACCAGTAAATAACTGAACTCAATTTTTGTTATTACTTTCCATTCATAATTTCTATGACGCGGAGCGACCTGCAGCCATGCGACTGGACAAGATCGACCTGAACCTTTTCGTTGTTTTTGATGCGATTTATCGCGAGGGCAGTTTGACTGCGGTAGCCCGTTTGTTGCACTTGACACAACCGGCGATCAGCAACGCCCTGGCGAGGTTGCGCCAGACATTTGACGATCAGCTTTTTGTCCGCACGCCCAAGGGCATGGTCCCCACGCCCCTGGCGGACAATGTCATTGGTGATGTACGCCGGGCGCTGGACCTGCTGGGAAAAAGCGTTGGTGCCAGTGCCAAATTCGACCCCGGAACTTCCCAGAAACAATTCCGTATGGCGATGAACGATATGATGGAATACCTGATAATGCCCAATCTGCTGCATCAGGTGAGTTTGCAGGCTCCAGGTATAGTCATGGCCAATTTCTACCAAAGTCGGCAACAGGCCGCACACGAGTTAAAGGCTGGCACCCTGGACTTTGTGATCGAGGCGCAGCCAGTCAACGCTCAGGATTTCGGTCACAGGTCGCTCCTTGACCTGCGTTACGTGGTAGCCATGCGCCAGGGCCACCCCCTTGCCACCGGCTCCCTCACATTGGACGACTATGTGTCTGCACAGCATATCCATATATCGAGTCGCAAGAAGGGCCGTGGCCATGCTGATGTCGCCATACATCGTCTCGGCCATAAACGGTCGATAACACTGAGAAGCCGGCACTACCTGGCGGCGGCGGAAATCATCTCTCAAAGCAACCTGCTGTGGACTGCCCCTGAACTGCTGGCGCGTCGAGCGGGGCTACATATCGAGGAACTTCCTTTCGAGGTGGAGCCATTACAACTGCACCTCTACTGGAACAAGAGCCCCGCGGCTGATCCTGCCAATCGCTGGATGAGAGAGCTGGTCCTGGCTATCGGCGCGGCGTTGAAGCAACAGGATTGACCTCTTCCCGCACGGCTCCGTGGGGAGGCACTAACAACCAGTTGACCGCATTCAACAGGCTACGAGTTCTAACGCAGCCTGTAGGAGACTGTATCGCCAGTAATCCTTGTCAGAAAATGAATTGAGCTGAACTGGCCGACCGCGACAGTCGCGTGGCCAGCTCCTTGAATACAACTTGGTCGGAGAGAATAGCTAGGGCCTGTTAACACTATTTGGATTGTCGTCGCTGGAGGTCATTTTTTCGACCAGCGAGGCGGAAGGAGAGAAATTTAGTGAGCCTAAATGAACGACTGACAACGAAGCTGGGCGGAAAAATGGCCCCAGCCCTCCG
>OBJA01000042.1_pt1 | contig 126232 bp, 116 predicted proteins | sample 1519751 | NCBI WGS metagenome assembly OBJA01 (sample SAMEA3881238, study PRJEB22517) | soil metagenome | biome: lake sediment; feature: soda lake sediment; material: sediment, water from around vicinity | place: India | collected 2013-12-23 | depth 3 m
CTTATTTAGTGGCCATTTTTTTGTTCGCAACCGTTTTACGTTTTCCTTTACGGGTGCGGGCATTGTTTTTTGTGCTCTGCCCCCTGACCGGCAAACCGATACGATGACGGATTCCGCGATAGCAACCAATGTCCATCAAACGCTTGATGTTCATCTGTACTTCGGAGCGAAGTTCACCTTCCACTTTAAACTGACTGTTGATAGTTTCCCTGATGGCTGCAAACTGATCGTCGTTCCACTCCTGAACTTTCATATCAGGATCGACGCCCGCATCCTTAAGAACCTTACTTGCCCTGCTTCGGCCAATGCCATATATATAGGTTAGGGCAACCTCACCTCTTTTATTATTTGGAATATCAACACCAACTATACGAGCCATATCATTTAATTTTTCAGATTAACGGTTTACCCCTGACGTTGTTTAAACTTAGGGTTCTTTTTATTAATCACATACAAGCGCCCTTTACGGCGGACGATTTTACAATCGGCACTGCGCTTTTTTACTGAAGTTCGAGTTTTCATCCGAAAATATTCTTTTAATTTTTATACCTAAATGTGATCCTGCCTTTGGTTAAATCGTAAGGAGACATTTCTACTTTAACTTTGTCACCAGGTAAAATTTTTATGTAATGCATCCGCATTTTTCCTGATATGTGGGCCGTTATTACATGGCCGTTTTCGAGTTCAACACGAAACATTGCATTTGACAATGCTTCTATAATGGTTCCGTCTTGTTCAATCGAAGACTGCTTTGCCATAAAAATTAACCTTTATAACTTTTTTTATTGTGAAACAATTTGATGCTTTTTAAATTTTTTGTGCAAAGATAGCAGAAGCATTTCAAATTGCACAATAAGTTATCTCCTTAATAATGATTATTTCAGACACAGGTTCTTTTAAATTCCACCTCCGGCCCGTCCTTTAATCCTGCCCGACTTTGTCAGGCCATCATAATGACGCATCAAAAGGTGGCTCTCGATTTGCTGCAGCGTGTCGAGTACAACACCTACAAGAATCAGCAGTGAAGTTCCGCCAAAGAAATAGGCAAACGACTGGTTGATTCCCATGAGCATGGCAAATGCAGGAAGAATTGTAATGATTCCAAGGAATATGGAGCCGGGGAGTGTAATCCGCGACATCACAGTATCAAGGAATTCAACGGTTTTCTTACCAGGTTTTACACCAGGTATGAAGCCGCCGTTCTTTTTCATATCTTCCGCCATTTGTGTGGGGTTGATGGTAATGGCCGTATAGAAATAAGTAAAGGCAACTACCAGCATAAACAACACAAAATTGTACCAGAAACCTGTGATGTTAGATAAAGCAGCCGCAACACCACTCAGGTTTTCAGAATTAGCCACGCCTACAAGTGTAAGTGGCACCATCATAATTGCCTGGGCAAAGATGATGGGCATAACACCCGCAGCATTAACTTTCAGCGGGATGTACTGACGTACGCCCCCGTATTGTTTGTTACCCACAATCCTTTTTGCATATTGCACCGGTATCCTGCGGGTTCCCTGAACCAGCAGAATAGAAGCCATAAACACAAGGAAAAGAATAACAAACTCAATCAGAAACATCACAAGTCCCCCACCCTGCTGGCTGATCCTGGAAGCGAATTCCTGAACAACAGACTGCGGCAGCTGTGCAATGATACCAATCATAATGATCAGGGAAATACCGTTACCGATACCTTTATCGGTAATCCGTTCTCCGAGCCACATCACGAACATTGAACCGGCTGTCAGGATAATGACAGACGATACGGTAAACAATGCGCCCCTCATTGCAAAAGCAGTATCGGGCAGCTGGTAGTGAAGGTTGGTCAGATATGCCGGTGCCTGGAAAATCAGAATAACAACGGTAAGGTACCGTGTTATCTGGTTGATTTTTCTCCTTCCCGACTCCCCCTCTTTCTGCAACCTCTGGAAATAGGGAACTGCAATACCAAGTAACTGGATTACAATTGAAGCCGAGATGTACGGCATAATTCCTAAAGCAAAAATTGAAGCCTGTGAAAATGCTCCTCCCGAGAACATGTCGATAAGACCCAGCAGTCCGTCAGCAGTCTGATTTTTCAGGTTCTGCAGCTGTGCAGGGTCGACACCGGGAAGAGAGACAAAGGAACCAAGCCTGTAGATCAAAATGAAAAACAGTGTAGTTCCGATGCGGATTCTCAGATCCTCAATCTTGTAAATATTCTTTAGGGTTTCTATAAAACGTTTCATTATAGTTTAAAGTATTTCGGTTGATCCTTCAAGTTTTTCGATAGCTTCTTTGGCACTTTTCGAAAATGCATGGGCCTTTACATTCAGTTTACTGTTTAATGTACCACCGCCCAAAATTTTAATTTTATCGTTTTTTGATGCAATCCCTGCATTCACCAAATCAGAGAGTTCTATTGATGAAAGATTTTGTTTATCGGCGAGTTGTTGTAAAACATCAAGATTGATAGCTTTATATTCAACACGGTTGAAATTTTTAAATCCTGATTTTGGAACAACACGCTGCAAGGGCATCTGTCCACCTTCGAACCCTATTTTTTTGGAGTACCCCGACCTTGATTTCTGGCCTTTATGGCCACGGGTTGATGTACCGCCATGACCTGAACCAGTTCCCCTACCAATACGTTTGGTTTTGTGGGTAGAACCCGATGCAGGTTTCAATGCACTTAAATCCATAATTTCATTTATTTGAAAATGCTGTTATACTTCTTCAACACTAACTAAATGTCCCACTTTTCTGGCCATTCCAACCACCTGCGGGGTAGCTTCATGTTCAACTGTCTGGTTCAGTTTTTTTAGTCCCAGGGCTTCAAGGGTTGCTTTCTGCCTTTTAGTTGAACCGATGCTGCTTCTAACCTGTGTAATTTTTACTTTAGCCATACTCTGTTATCCTTTAAAAACTTTTTCCAATGAAACACCTCTATGCTGTGCAACAGCGTGGGCATCCCTAAGCTGAAGCAGCGCTTCCATGGTAGCCTTCACAAGGTTGTGCGGGTTGGATGAGCCTTTTGATTTTGCCAGAATATCATGAATTCCGACGCTTTCAAGTACTGCACGCATAGCACCACCTGCCTTCACACCTGTTCCGGAAGAAGCTGGTTTGAGAAGCACGTGTGCCCCACCATACCTGGCAGTCTGCTCATGAGGGATTGTACCATGAAGAACCGGTACTTTCACCAGGTTCTTTTTTGCAGCCTCAACACCTTTTGCAATGGCAGTAGTTACTTCACTTGCCTTGCCGAGGCCCCAACCAACGATGCCATCTTCGTTTCCAACGATAACAATAGCTGAAAAGCTGAAGGTACGTCCTCCCTTTGTAACTTTGGTTACACGGTTAATGGCCACCAACCTGTCTTTTAAATCGAGGTCGCTTGTTTTAACTTTTTTACTTATTGTCGCCATAATATTATCAGAATTTAAGGCCCCCTTCGCGGGCAGCGTCAGCTAATTGTTTTACTCTCCCGTGATACAGGTAACCGTTCCTGTCGAATACAACATTCTCGATACCGGCTGCCAGAGCTTTTTGAGCAATGAGTTTTCCAACCAGTGCTGCTTTTTCCGATTTGTTGCCACTTGCACCGGCAACTTCCTTTTCACCTGAAGAGGCAGCTGCCAGAGTAGTTGCATTGATATCATCGATAAGCTGAGCATAAATCTGCTTGTTACTTCTGAATACGCTTAAACGCGGACGTTCGGCTGAACCGGTTACTATTTTGCGGACCCGGCTTTTGATCCTGACCCGCCTTTCTGTTTTTGTTAATGCCATAATACCTAATTTTTACAAAAATTATTTAGCGGCGGCTTTTCCGGCTTTACGCCTCAACACTTCGCCCACAAACTTAATCCCTTTGCCTTTATATGGCTCAGGCTCACGGAATGATCTGATTTTAGCGGCAACATGACCAAGCAACTGCTTGTCGTTGCTTTGCAGCGTAATAATCGGGTTGCTTCTTTTATCAGATTTGGCCTCAACTGTTATTTCAGGAGGAAGCTGAATATATGTATGGTGCGAATATCCCAAAACAAGGTCGAGTACATTGTTGGGGAGCAATTCTGCCCTGTAACCAACACCTACAAGTTCGAGTTTCAACTCAAAACCTTTTGATACTCCGTGAACCATATTGTTCACAAGTGAACGGTACAGTCCATGCAGTGAACGGTTTTCCTTGAAATCATTAAAACGTTTGAAAACAACCTGGTTATCGGCAATTTCAACTTCTATCTCAGGAGAGATTTTCTGGGTAAGCTCACCACGCGGACCTTTAACAGTAATCACGCGGTCGTCGCTCATTTTAATATCAACCCCTGAAGGTATTTCTATGGGTAATCTACCTATTCTTGACATGACTCATTCTTTTTTAATACACGTAACATAAAACTTCACCGCCGACATTCTGCTCCCTGGCTTCCTTGTCGGTAATCACGCCTTTTGAGGTAGAGAGAATAGCTATTCCCAAACCATTCAGAACGCGCGGTATTTCCTCATGTGTACAATACTGGCGCAAACCAGGTTTGCTGATTCTTTTAATGCCCTGTATTGCCGACACTTTTGATTCCGGATGGTATTTCAATGCTATTTTGATGTTTCCCTGGTAATTCTGTTCGTCCTCAAATTTATAATTAAGGATATAACCTTTATCTTTCAGGATTTTGGTCAACTCCTTCTTAATGCTTGAAGAAGGGATATCAACCACCCTGTGTTTGGCAAGAATTGCATTACGCACTCTTGTCAGGTAATCTGCTATTGGATCGGATATTTTACTCATTTTTAAGACTTTTACAATTACCAACTAGCCTTTTTCACTCCGGGAATCAAACCAAAGGATGCCATCTCGCGGAAATTAATCCTGCTGATGCCGAACTGGCGCATATAGCCTTTTGGCCTGCCAGTAAGTTTACAACGGTTATGCAGGCGGACCTTTGAGGAATTCTTCGGCAGTTTCTGCAGACCTTCCCAATCACCTTCAGCCTTCAGCCTTGCTCTCTTCTCGGCGTATTTATCAACCAGTTTTGCCCTTTTTACTTCACGGGCTTTCATTGATTCTTTAGCCATAAATCAATTCTTTTTAACATTTTTAAATGGTAAACCAAGTTCTTTCAGTAAAGCAAAACCTTCTTCATCGGTTTTGGCTGAAGTCACGAAGGTAATGTTTAATCCGTTGATTCTACTTACTTTATCAAGCAGTATCTCAGGGAATACAATCTGCTCAGGCACGCCAAGTGTATAGTTTCCTTGTCCGTCCATTTTGCTTTCGATACCGCGGAAATCGCGGATACGTGGCAGAGCAGCAGAGATAAGGCGGTCGAGGAATTCATACATCCTGTCGCGGCGTAATGTTACCCTGACCCCGATGGGCATTTTTCTTCTCAGTTTGAAATTGGAAATATCCTTTTTAGAAAGGGTCTGAACAGCTTTCTGACCGGCAATCATTGTCATTTCCTGGGTGGCAACATCAATGATTTTTTTATCGGCAATTGCTGCTCCCACACCCTGGTTAAGGACAATCTTTTCCAGTTTCGGAACCTGCATCACAGAAGAGTAGTTGAATTTTTCCTTCAGTGAAGGAACAATCTCTTCCTGATATTTTACTTTAAGAGTTGGAATATATGCCATTATTTAATCTCCTCTCCAGATTTTTTGGAATAACGAATCAACTTACCACTATTTTCATCCACTTTTCTTCCAATACGGGTGCCCTTCCCTGTTTTGGGGTCAACGAGCATCAGGTTGGATACATGGATTCCTGCTTCTTTCTCAACGATACCACCCTGCGGATTTTTCGCATTGGGTTTGGTATGTTTTTTAATCATGTTAACACCTTCCACAATGGCCCTGTCGGTTTTTCTCAGAACCTCCAGAACACGGCCTTTCTGGCCTCTGTAGTTACCGGTAATTACGATTACCGTGTCACCTTTTTTTATGTGTAACTTTTTTTGCATTTTCAAGCTTTTTAAATTTACAGTACTTCAGGTGCAAGGGAAATAATTTTCATATTTTTATCCCTTAATTCACGAGCTACAGGGCCGAAGATACGGGTTCCGCGCATTTCACCAACGTTATTGAGCAGAACCACTGCATTATCATCGAAACGGATATATGAACCATCAACACGGCGTACCTCTTTTTTGGTACGTACAACGATAGCTTTTGAAACGATACCTTTTTTCACGTCGCTACCAGGGATGGCACTTTTAACAGAAACCACCACTGTATCGCCCAGCGAAGCGTAACGTTTACGAGTTCCGCCCAGAACACGGATACAAAGTACTTCTTTTGCACCACTGTTATCGGCAACCGCACATCTTGTTTCTTGCTGTATCATAATTACTTCGCTCTTTCGGTTATTTCAACTAATCGCCAACATTTGCTTTTGCTCAGCGGACGGGTTTCCATAATCCTGACCACATCACCAATGTTGCATTCATTATTATTGTCGTGGGCATATAATTTAGTCGTTTTATTGACAAATTTGCCATAAATCGGGTGCTTCACTTTACGTTTAACAGCAACCACGATTGTTTTTTCCATTTTGTTGCTGACAACAACCCCGACACGCTCTTTCCTGAGATTTCTCACTTTATTATCTTCCATCGCTGAATTACTTCTGGTTATCACTTAACTCCCTTTGGCGAAGAATCGTTTTCAACCTTGCGACGTTCTTTCTGGCTTCCTTAATTTTCATTGGGTTATCCAGCGGAGATACTGCATGGTTCAACTTAAGGCGAACTAAATTTTCTTTTTCCACCTGTATTTTTTCGACGATTTCTTTCGTCGACAGTTCTTTTATTTCAGACGTTTTCATAATTATTCACCTTTATGATTCTTCAACAAAATCACGCCTTACCACAAATTTTGTTGTAACCGGCAGTTTCTGGGCAGCCAGGCGCAGTGCCTCTTTGGCCAGAGCAAACGGAACGCCGTCGGCTTCAATGATAATCCGACCGGGTGATACCGGTGCAACAAATGCTTCAGGAGCACCTTTACCTTTACCCATACGCACTTCAGCGGGTTTTTTGGTAATAGGTTTGTCGGGGAAAATCCTGATCCAGATTTGTCCCTGACGTTGCATATGGCGTGTAACTGCAACCCTGGCTGCCTCAATCTGACGGCCAGTAATCCACGCTTCTTCCAACACTTTTATTCCAAATGAGCCGAAAGCCAATTGATTCCCGCGCTGGGCATTGCCTTTCATCCGGCCCTTTTGTACTCTTCTGAATTTTACTTTTTTCGGCTGTAACATCCTATATCAAATTCTGAGTGTTATTGACACTATTTTCTTCTTCTGGCACGTTGGCCGCCACCTACGTTTTTACCACCCTGGCGGGCCTGTTTCTGGCCTACGTTGGGTGAAAGGTCGCGGTTACCATATACCATTCCCTTGCAAATCCAGACTTTCACTCCGATGAGTCCGGTTTTGGTCAGCGCTTCAGCTAATGCATAATCGATATCGGCGCGGAGGGTATGCAGCGGCGTACGGCCATCTTTATACATTTCTGAACGGGCCATTTCAGCACCATTCAACCTTCCTGATACCAATACCTTAATTCCTTCAGCTCCCATTCTCATGGTTGAAGCGATAGCCATTTTCACAGCCCTTCGGTAAGCAACCTTACCCTCGATTTGCCGTGCAATATTGGTTGCAACGATTTTGGCATCGAGTTCCGGGCGTTTGATTTCGAAAATGTTGATCTGAACTTCCTTGCTGGTAATTTTTTTCAGCTCTTCTTTCAGTTTGTCAACTTCCTGACCGCCTTTCCCAATAATAATACCTGGGCGGGAAGTATGGACAGTAATGGTGATAAGCTTCAAAGTTCTTTCAATAATGATCTTTGAAATGCTGGCTTTGGCCAGACGGGCGTTGAGATACTCCCGTATCTGGTGGTCTTCAACCAGCTTGTCGCCATATTCGTCACCACCGAACCAATTTGAGTCCCATCCTTTGATGAAGCCCAAACGATTAGAAATTGGATTTACTTTTTGTCCCATGTACTACTGATTAAGATTTTCTTCAACAACATTTTCTTTCCGGTCAACGTAAAGTGTCACGTGATTGGAACGTTTCCTGATGCGATGAGCACGACCCTGGGGAGCCGGACGTAACCTTTTCAGAATTCGGCCTGAATCAACCATTACAGTCTTTACAATCAAATCATTTTCCTCCATACGAACCCCTTCATTTTTAGCCTGCCAATTGGCGATGGCCGAAAGAAGAAGTTTTTCGACCCCACGTGATGCTTCTTTAGAGGAATATTTAAGAACATCCAACGCTTTTTTCACCTCCATGCCGCGGATAGAATCGGCAACAAGCCTCATCTTTCTAGGTGAAGTGGGGCAATTTCTTAGCACAGCAAAATATTGTTGCTTTTTATCTTCTTTTCTTTTATCTGCTGTTATTTTTTTTCTGGCACCCATTCTTTTCTCTTTTTTAATTTACTTGACATTATGCCTACCTTTTATTACCAGCATGACCCCTGAAAGTACGTGTAGGTGCAAATTCGCCCAAACGGTGTCCCACCATGTTTTCGGTGATGTATACCGGGATGAATTTATTTCCGTTATGTACGGCAACAGTATGTCCTACAAAATCAGGAGAAATTACTGAGGCTCTGGCCCATGTTTTCACTACCGATTTTTTCCCGCCATCATTCATGGCCAGGATTTTTCTTTCGAGTTTAAAATCGATAAATGGTCCTTTTTTTAATGAACGACTCATAATTATACCTTTTAACTATTTTTTCCTACGTTCAACAATGTACCTGCTGGAAGCTTTCTTTTTGGAACGGGTTTTATACCCTTTTGCAAGAAGCCCTTTGCGTGAGCGCGGATGTCCACCTGAAGCACGGCCTTCGCCACCACCCATCGGGTGATCAACAGGGTTCATCACAACACCACGTACGCGTGGCCTTCTACCCAACCATCTTGAGCGGCCAGCTTTACCTGAGCGCTCGAGGTTATGTTCGGTATTACCAACTGTTCCAACTGTAGCCCTACAGGTTGTAAGGACCATACGAGATTCGCCTGAAGGCAATTTCAGAATTGCATATCTGCCTTCACGAGAGGTCAATTGCGCATAAGTGCCTGCACTACGAGCCATCATTCCGCCCTGTCCGGGACGGAGTTCAATGTTATGGATAAGAGTACCGAGAGGTATTTCAGAAAGTGGGAGTGTATTTCCAATTTCAGGTTCTACGCCCGATCCGCTTTTAACTGTCTGACCAACCTGTAAACCGTTTGGTGAAACGATGTACCTTTTCTCGCCATCTTCATAAACAAGAAGAGCGATGCGGGCAGAGCGGTTCGGATCGTACTGAATGGAATCAACAACAGCAGCAACACCATCCTTATTGCGTTTAAAGTCAATAATACGGTATTTGCGTTTGTGTCCCCCACCTATATACCTCATTGTCATGCGTCCCTGGTTATTTCTGCCGCCAGATTTGCGCACGGGCTCCAACAATGATTTTTCAGGTGTAGATGCAGTAATGGTATCAAAGGCACCAATAATTTTATGCCTCTGACCCGGAGTTACTGGTTTTAATTTTCTTACTGCCATTTCTGTTATTAAATATTACTGTAAAAATCTATACTGTCTCCTTCGGCCAATGTAACGATGGCTTTTTTATAGGAAGCCGTTTTACCTGTTAACATGCCTGATTTGGTATACCTGGTTTTAACCTTGCCGCCATATACCATGGTATTGATAGTTTCAACCTTGACATTGTAAAGCCCTTCAACCGCCTTTTTGATCTGGGGTTTTGTAGCTTTTTTTACAACAACAAATCCGTAACGGTTGAACCGCTCGGCCTGGTCATTCATTTTCTCGGTAACCAAAGGTTTTATTAAAATATCCATTTTTGTTCGCCTTAAAGTTTAAACGCTTCCTCTAATTTCTTTACAGAACCTTCCAGAAGAACAATAGTCTTTGCGTTAAGAATCTGATAAGTATTTAACTCAGAAGCAATTACAACTGACACATCCTGTAAATTTCTGGACGACAAATATATATTATTATTTTCGGCTGGTAAAACGAAAAGTGACTTTTTATCAGCAATTTGAAGATTGTTCTTGATATTAACAATTTCTTTTGTTTTTGGAGCTTCGAGATTGAAATCCTCCATAACAACGATTCCGTTTTCTCTTGCCTTATAGGTAAGGGCCGATAACCGTGCCAGCTGTTTCACTTTTTTGTTCAGCTTGAAATCATAACTTCTGGGACGTGGCCCAAAAATAGTACCACCGCCGCGGAAAACAGGAGAAGTAATACTGCCTGCACGTGCAGTTCCGGTACCCTTCTGTTTTTTAATCTTTCGTGTACTTCCTGCGACTTCACCACGCTCCTTCGACTTGTGAGTCCCCTGGCGTTTGTTGGCCATATATTGTTTTACATCGAGATAGATGGCATGGTCACTGGGTTCCACGTTGAAAATCCGGTCACTCAGGGTAATCTTCCTGCCGGTTTCTTTTCCTTCAATATTTAATACACTTAGTTCCATTGCTTCCTAATAATTAAGTATGAACCTTTGGCTCCGGGAACAGAACCTTTCACCACCAATAAATTCTTCTCAGGAATAACCTTCATCACCATGAGGTTTTCGATTGTAACCTTATCGTTACCGGTTCTTCCTGCCATACGCATTCCTTTAAAAACGCGGCTTGGCCATGAAGACGCACCAACTGAACCAGGTGCCCTCAGCCTGTTATGCTGACCGTGAGTCTGGTCGCCAACTCCCCTGAAGTTGTGACGCTTTACTACACCCTGAAAACCTTTTCCTTTGGAGATACCTTCCACATCAACATAATCAAGTTCATGAAAAATGTCGACAGTTACTGCGTCTCCCAGGTCGTATGCCTCCTGATAGGTGTTTTTGAACTCAACTACTTTACGTTTTGGCGTAACACCAGCTTTTTTAAAGTGCCCGAATTCGGCCTTTGTTGCCCTCTTCTCTTTTTTATCGTCATAGGCAAGCTGCAACGCATCGTAGCCTTCTTTCTCTGCGGTCTTAACCTGTGTAACTACACAAGGACCGGCTTCAATCACAGTGCATGGGATGTTTTTCCCCTCAACACTGAATACGGATGTCATTCCGATTTTTCTTCCAATAATACCAGCCATTTCGACTTTTTTTAATTATCAAACTTTAATTTCAACTTCAACGCCACTGGGTAGTTCCAGCTTCATTAATGCGTCGATTGTTTTTGCCGTTGAACTGTAAATGTCGATCAACCTTTTGTATGATGACAATTCGAACTGTTCCCTTGATTTTTTATTTACAAAGGTTGAACGCAAAACAGTAAAAATCCTCTTGTGAGTAGGAAGCGGAATAGGTCCACTTACAACTGCACCAGTTGTTTTAACCGTTTTTACGATCTTCTCAGCCGATTTATCAACCAAATTATGATCGTACGATTTCAGTTTAATTCTGATCTTTTGGCTCATGATGAGAACTCTGTTAATATTTATAATAATTCAACTTTTCCCTGTACATTTTCAAGCACCTTTTCAGCAAGGTTACGAGGCACCTCCTGATAATGGCTGAATTCCATCGATGAAGTAGCCCTACCTGAAGACAGTGTCCTCAATACGGTTACGTATCCGAACTGTTCAGAAAGCGGTACTTTGGCCTGAATCACACGTGCATTACCTTTAGTCACCATACCGGTAACATCTCCTCTGCGGCGGTTCAGGTCACCAATAATTTCACCCATATACTCATCAGGAGTAACGATCTCGAGTTTCATTATCGGTTCCAGAAGCTTTGGAGCTGCTTTTGAAGCTGCATGCCTGAATGCCTGGCGGGCACATATCTCAAACGACAACTGATCGGAGTCGACGTTATGGTATGAACCGTCAAGAAGGGTTACCTTCAGGCTGTCAACAGGAAATCCTGCAAGCGGACCATTGACCATGGCATTTGCAAATCCTTTTTCAACGGAAGGAATATATTCACGGGGAATGTTCCCTCCTTTTACCTGATCAACAAATTCAAGTCCCTGCTTGCCTTCATCGGCAGGTTCCACCTTCACAAAGATATCGGCAAATTTACCGCGGCCGCCTGTCTGCTTTTTGAATACCTCACGGAGTTCAACAGGTTTACTGATCGCTTCCTTGTATGCTACCTGAGGAGCACCCTGGTTACATTCAACTTTAAACTCTCTTCTCAGACGGTCGATAATAATCTCGAGGTGCAATTCACCCATCCCCCTGATGACAGTCTGTCCTGAATCAGGATCAGTCTGAACGCGGAAAGTAGGATCCTCCTCTGCAAGTTTTGACAATCCGTTCGACAGCTTATCAAGGTCATTTTGTGACTTGGGCTCCACTGCAATACCAATTACAGGTTCCGGAAAGTCCATGCTCTCCAGTTCAATGGGGTGCTTCAAATCACATAAGGTATCGCCTGTGCGTATATCTTTGAAACCAACAGCAGCACAAATATCACCAGCTTCGATATAATCCTTCGGGTTCTGTTTATTGGAATGCATCTGGTATAACCTTGAGATACGTTCCTTTTTACCTGTACGGCTGTTCAGTACCTGGGCGCCCGATTCAATTCTGCCTGAATAAACCCTCAGATATGCCAGACGTCCCACAAAGGGGTCGGTGGCAATTTTAAAGGCCAGTGCAGCAAGAGGTTGTTCGGTATCGGCGTGGCGTGATACTTCCTTTTTATTATCAGGATCTACTCCGGTAATTTCACCCTTGTCGAGGGGACTAGGTAAAAAAGCACAAACTGCATCAAGCAGGCGCTGAACACCTTTATTCTTAAATGATGAACCACACATCATAGGTACGATTAATCCCTGGATAGTAGCCCTGCGAATTACACCAAGAACCTCTTCCTTTGTAATTGAATTTGAATCTTCAAAATAACGTTCAAGGAGTGCATCATCAATTTCGGCAACAGATTCAAGAAGATTCACGCGCCACTCTTCAGCCTGTTCAATATATTCTTCAGGAATATCCTCCAGACTGTATGTTGTGCCCAGGCTTTCGCTTTCATACCAGCGGACAGCCTTCATTTCAACCAAATCAATAACCCCTTCAAATTTTTCTTCACTTCCGATAGGAATCTGAACCGGAACAGGGTTTGCACCCAGTTTTTCCTTGATTTCACTATATACATTGAAGAAATCGGCACCCTGACGGTCCATTTTATTAACAAATGCAACACGGGGAACACCATATTTATGAGCCTGGCGCCATACTGTTTCCGATTGTGCCTCCACACCGCCTACGGCGCAGAACAAAGCTACAGAACCATCAAGTATTCGGAGCGAACGCTCTACTTCAACAGTAAAATCGACGTGTCCGGGAGTATCGATAATGTTGATTTTATATTCGTTGTTGTTATATTTCCAGAAGGTTGTAGTAGCAGCCGAGGTAATTGTAATACCACGCTCCTGCTCCTGTTCCATCCAGTCCATTGTTGCGGCACCATCATGCACTTCTCCAAGGCGGTGAGTCAACCCTGTGTAATATAAGATTCTTTCACTGGTTGTTGTTTTTCCCGCATCGATGTGTGCCATGATGCCAATATTTCGAGTAAAACTAAGATCTTGTTTAGCCATTTTATAATTTACCTTTTCCAATCTATTCTATCTATTCTATACCATTTCAACCGACTAAACTAGAATCTGAAGTGTGCAAAGGCCCTGTTTGCTTCTGCCATTCTGTGGGTATCTTCTTTTTTCTTGTAGGCACCGCCTTCATTGTTGTATGCAGCAACTATTTCGGCAGCAAGTTTATCAGACATTGATTTACCTGCACGTTTACGTGCAAATAATATCAGGTTTTTAATGCTGATAGCCACTTTTCTTTCCTGCCTGATTTCCATAGGCACCTGGAAAGTTGCACCTCCAACACGGCGGCTTTTTACCTCAACTGCAGGCGTAACATTTTCTAACGCCTTCTTCCAGATTTCAAGTGGCGACACTTCAGCATCCTTTACACGTTTCTCCACGATATCCAGTGTGTCGTAGAAAATGGTATATGCTACTGATTTTTTTCCATCTCTCATTAAATCATTGACAAACCGGGTTACCATTGTATCGTTAAACTTTGGGTCCGGTAAGAGAATTCTCTTCTTTGGTTTTGTCTTTCTCATTTTAATACTGTTTGTGTTATTTAAATTGGTTGCCCTTAGGCGGCCTTCAGCTTTTCTCCGGAAGACAGTGGAGAATTACTTACTCAACCAAACCACATCAAATAACTTGATTATTAATTACGAACTATTTCTTTTTAGGCCTTTTGGCACCGTACTTCGATCTGCGCTGTGAACGGCCCTCTACACCTGCGGTGTCGAGCGCTCCACGTACAAGGTGATAACGCACACCCGGAAGATCTTTTACCCTTCCGCCGCGAACCAGTACAATTGAGTGTTCCTGCAAATTATGACCTTCTCCGGGAATATAAGCGTTTACTTCCTTACCATTTGTAAGCCTTACCCTTGCCACTTTTCTCATGGCAGAATTAGGTTTCTTCGGTGTAGTTGTGTAAACACGAACACATACACCGCGACGTTGCGGGCATGAATCCAGAGCAGGAGATTTGCTCTTGTCTACTTTGCTTTGTCTTCCTTTTCTAACTAACTGTTGAATCGTTGGCATAAATACCTGTTTTTTATCGTGTTAATAATATCTCCCCAAAAATTGGGACTGCAAAAGTATGTTATATTTTAATTATATCAATCATCTTCAGAGGTATTTTTTATATCCCACCTCTGAAAAACGGCACGCAAAAGTACTAATTTTGAGGAAAGAACAAATCATTTCTTTCTTTTTTTTCAAAAACTTAAAGAGAATTCAATATAGCAAGCCCAAAATAAACTTATCAATTCCCTTTTCGTTATAAGTATGTATAATTAAAATGCAAATTCCTTGAAATCGGTAAAAGTATATATACTGCTAAGCTATATTACGCTTATTGTCATTGCAGCCATTACAGTTTGGGTTATTTATAATGAAACTGTTGATCTTTATAAAAACCAGGTGGATATTAATCCCGTAAGCGACAAAATATTTATAGCAAATTCAATACTGACCAACCTTTATGAAGCAGAAGGACTTGAAAGGAGCTTCCTGCAAACAGGTAACCCCAGGCATCACCATGAGTTTAACATGCTGATTGATTCAATCAGCAGCCAGATTAACCTGCTCAGATCAATTGAAAATAATCCTTCCCAGCAAATCCATACCGACAGTATCCAGAACCTCCTGCACAGGAAAAAGAAAAATCTGGAAGAGTTGAAAAATATAAAAAATTCAATTTCTTCGGAGAACCTTTATGAAAAGGCTATGCTCAGGCTAAATGAAAAGCGCGATTCGCTTAACAGGCTCTTCAGTGGCTCTGTCAATCAGAGCAGCAGTGATTCAATCATAGCGAACCAACGAAGGGAAAGGTTTTTCGAAAGGCTTGTACATGTATTTACTCCTCCCGATGAACGTGATTCTGCTGTTCAAAACAATATCGGTGAATCACAGGTGGAAAGTATATTTAAATCTTTCAGCCCTACTGATTCTGTCGAACAATTCCTGACCGCCATTATTGAGGATGTCAGAAGGGAGAATCTTGAATTTGAGAAACAATTGATGATAAAGGAACAGGAAAACCTGCAGAATAACCAGACAATAACGCTACAGATTCGACACATCCTATCATTGCTTGAGAATGAAGAGCTGATGTTTTCCCTGAGAAAGGTTGCAATTCAACAGGAGCATATCAGCAAAATGACAAATATTGTTGTTGTACTGGGGGGTGCAGCGTTACTGGTAGTACTGGGATTCCTGCTGCTTATCCTGAAAGACATTACCCGCAGCCAGCATTACAGGCAACATCTTGAGAAGGAAAAAGTATATTCTGAATCTCTGCTCAGAAGCAAGGAACAGCTTATGCTCAGTATTACCCATGATTTAAAATCACCAATAAATTCAATTGCCGGATTTACCCAACTGGCAGCAAGGGAAAGTTCTCCTGACAGACAGGCGCATTATCTTAAAAACATTAATCAGTCGGTCAACTATATTTCAAGACTTATCAATGATTTGCTTGATTTCGCCAGGCTGCAATCGGGAAAGCTTACAATTGAAAACCATAATCTGAATTTACGGAAGCTGACTGAAGAAGTCATTTCAGGATTTTACCCGATGGCTGCAGGCAAGAATCTTAAACTTGATATCCAAATTAAAGATATCGACAATAAAAGTTACAACACAGATCCTGCAAGAATAATCCAGATTCTGAGTAACCTCGTTTCAAACGCAATAAAGTTTACCGATGCAGGTCAGGTATCCCTAATCTGCTCAGTGGCGAAAAGCAAGGGGAAAAAAGAATGGGTGCAATTTGAAGTGATTGATACAGGGATAGGAATCAAGGAGGATAATATCAAGCTGATCTTTGAAGAATTTTCAAGGGTAAAATCAGAAACCAGCAGACAATATGAAGGAACCGGACTGGGACTTGCCATTACAAAAAAGATAGTTGAACTTCTCCAGGGAACTATTTCATTTAAAAGCCAGTATGGAAAAGGTAGCCATGTTACAGTTATCCTGCCACTTACCCGCGTTAAAGCAGTAACAGTTGAGGAATCAGTTGTGACACCATTACATTCTGAAAGGAAAATAACTTTCAACAGGCAAAGGGTTCTGCTGGCCGATGATGATCAATTTTTACTTGAACTCACAACTCATTTCATGCGCGAAGCCAATCTCGATGTAATGCCATTCAGTAATCCTGTAAATGCAAAAAATGTTATTACCCATAACCAGGAGTTCGATCTGCTGGTTACCGATGTCCAGATGCCTGGATTGAATGGATTTGAATTGCTGTCGCATTATACACAGAACAGCCTGAGACCTGTGAAGGCGATTGCAATCACGGGAAACATCACCGAGGAAAACATATTTAAAAAAGCAGGGTTCTCTGCTATTTTATACAAACCATTCAAGCCTGAACAACTGATTGAGCTGATAGACAAAATTCTGAAAAGCGAACAAGCTGAATTTCATGGGCCGGCAACTGATACCGGGGTGAAAGTCCATCAACAAAAAATGGCACCAAAAGCTAAATTCAATATTGATGGTATTAAAGCATATACAGGAGATGATGAGGAAACATTCAGGGAAGTGCTCATTTCATTTGCGCAGACTACTGCCCAGAATATAAGATTGTTCAGGGAATATCTTCAGGACAGACATTATGAGGAAGCCTCACAGCTTGCACATAAAATGCTGCCAATGTTTAAACAATTGCAATCGGATGAAATAGTGGCAATACTGCTTCAGTTTGAACAAAAACATTTTCCCCCTGACCCAGCAGAGGAATGGGTTAATGAAGGAACTAAAGTTGTTGGTAATATTGAAAACCTGATGGGAGAAATCATTGTGAAATATCAGTTACCCTTGTCGGGTAAAGTGATATCGTAAAGTTTTAATTTATTATAGAGGGTTTTCCTGTCGATTTTCAGAAGCCTTGCAGCTTTGCTTTTATTAAAATCAGCTGCTTCAAGGGCTTTCATGATGGTTTCATTTTCACTCATCCGGTCATGAAGGGCAAATTCTCCTTCCGATGATTTTTTAGTATAAAGTTCTGCAGGGATTTCACTCATTGTAATATATTTCCCACGTGAAAGCAGGGTTGCCCGTTTCACAATATTCTTCATTTCACGCAAATTGCCAGGCCAGCTGTAAGTCATAAAAACCTGCTCAACATTCTTTTCAAATCCCTGAACCGATTTCTCAAGATACCTGTTTGCCTCAGTAAGGAAATGATCTGCAAACAGCATGATGTCGGACCTTCTTTCCCGCAATGGGGGCATGTTTATCTGAAACTCATTCAACCGGTGGTACAAATCCTCCCTGAACTCACCATTCTCCTGCGCCCTCACCAAATCTTCATTTGTAGCCGCTACAATTCTGACGTCTACCGGAACTTCACGGTTACTGCCAACAGGTTTAACCATCCGTTCCTGCAATACCCGCAATAACTGTATCTGGGTGTTGTATGAAAGGTTTCCAACTTCATCAAGAAAAACAGTTCCCCCATTGGCAGCTTCAAAATAACCAATCTTATCGGAAATAGCCCCCGTAAATGATCCTTTTACATGACCAAAAAATTCACTTGCCACAAGTTCCGAAGGGATTGCCCCACAATCAACTGCTATAAAAGGATGTTTTGCCCGTTTACTTCTATCATGAATAAACCGGGCTGCATACTCCTTACCTGTCCCGCTCTCCCCGATTATCAATACCGACATTGGGGAAGGTGCAACCAGTTCGAGGTAATCCTTGAGCCGTTGTGATGCCTTGCTATGGCCTTCAAGATAGCCCGAAGGGTTCCATTCCTTCTTTTCTACCTCAGGTGATGACTTCTTTTCCTCGGCCTGTTTCAGTGCTTCTTTTACAATATTCAGAACCTCTGCAGGATTAACCGGTTTGGGGATATAACTGTATGCTCCTTTCTTTATCGATTCTATCGCAGTGGAGATATCAGCATATCCGGTCATCATGATTATCTGTGTATCAGGTGCCTTGCTCTTTATAAGCTTAATGATATCCATTCCACTGATATCAGGCATACGCAAATCGGTGAAAACCACGTCAAATTCATTGTTGTCAATAATTTTGCGTGCCTCTACCGGGGAAAACACACCCGTTACCTTGTAGCCATGTTTTTCAAGAAGCTTCTTAAGCATCAACCCAAATGTAACATCATCATCTATTACCAGGACCTTTACCATATGATTTGTAAGTTCGTGCCTTTTACTGTTGATCCATAACAATAATTGAATCATTCGGTTTTAAGAGATGTTCCATAAATTGCCTCCAGCTATCTTTAAAATGAAACCAATTCAATTACGACATGCATCAGGCAACAATTATAAATCTGACTATCAGAAATTTATACAATGGATATTTTTTATAAAAATTTTTATTACAAATAAGAAAAACCCCTGCATTTGATTGCAGGGGTTTTAGGCACGTAACCATCATTTTAGAAGCAAAAAGTAATTTAATTTAATGGTCTGCTATAAGAAATTCTGTATTTATTCGATGCTTCCGGTTTTACCGCCAATCATCATTTATATTTATTTCATCATCTTTGACTTCCTCAATCTTCAGGAACCTGTTTTCAGTATCGTAATAGGCAGCAATTTTTTCATCCTCTTTTTCCAATACAATTTTGTAGGAACCATTACTGCCACGATAAATCTTCTTTGCCTGATATCCAGCGTAGGTTGATTCATAAGAATTAATAATGGAATCAGGTAACTCCCTAACAGTTATTTCATCATCATAACTGATTTTTTCCTCTTCGTGTTCCTGCACTGTCTGTACAACTGTATATCTTTGTTCCTGTGGATACTGGGCGAAAACCAATACCGGAAATATAAGAACTGACACTAAGGTCAGGCACTTCTTCCAATATTTATTTCTTTGTATCATTTTCACTTAATTACTTTAACCTCGATGAATATAATTCATATAATAATCATACCAAGTGATAAACTCCACGGATATTTCGCTTAACAAGTAGAACTACAATGAATTAAATAAATATTTCCTTTGAAAAGCCTTCTGTGGATTACACATTGTTGCGTAGAGAATTTCTACAATTCATCAAAAGGAACAGAATCATCAAAAAAACAACAGGGCAATTAATCTTGCATAAAACTTTGATTATTATGATCTTCTGCTTTCAGGAACTTTCCGTCAGCATCAAAATAAACAACTGCTTTTTCATTACCATTTTCAACTTCTATTTTGTAATTACTAGCCTTGCTGCGATAAACCCTTTGAATTTCATAACCATGGTATGCATCATCAACTGAAGCTTTGATTGACTCCGGAAGTTCATCCCTGTTCATTTCCTCATCATAGTCTTCATCAGATTCATCGGCCAATCCGCTATTTTCCAGTGTCAGCGTATCTTTGTTAACCAGGCAAGTTTGTGCATCTGCTACAGGCAACCACATTACAGGCAAGAATAATACCACCAGAAGTACCATTATTACTTTAACCGCATCTGCTTTATTCATTTTGTCAGAAAATTAAATTGATTCTTCAATACAGCTGTATATAAAACAGTGCCATCTTTTTGATGATCCTCGTCGTAACCACATAACTCTTGTTCTTCAATGCATTACAGCAATCAACATACAAACGAGAATATTTAATTCAAATGGTTATACCACAAATATCGTTGACAGCTTCTACACATTTTATCGATCATCATTAAAACAGAGGATTTGCTGATAGCTCCAAAAAAAATCCCCTGCCGGTTTTCCGGCAGAGGATTCTGCAGTAATCAGCGTTCACTAATTACCTGTTATCATCGTCTTCGTTGTTGTCCCTGTCACGATTAAACAAGCCACCCCTGTTACTATCGTCATCGTCATCATTATTCCTGTTAAACAGGCCACCACCGCTATTGCTGTCTTCGTCTTTCTCGGCTTTTACAAATTCACCGTTAGAATTGAAATATACTGCTGCACGGTCGTTGTTATTTTCAACTTTCACCTTATATGAATTATCGTCTCCGCGGAATGCTTTTGAAATTTCATGTGCGGGATATAATTCTCTTAATGATGATGTAACTGATTCAGGAAGTTCATTTTCTTCGATTTCATCGTCGTAGTCTACATCGTCCAATGAACTGCGCTGGGCTTGTTCCTGGGGATATGCAGTACCTTCAGTACCTGTCTGCCCCTGTGTTCCGGTTGTACGATCCTGGTCAGTCCCTAACTGGCCATGGGTTCCGGTAGTACCCTGAGTACCAGTTGTACCCTGGGTACCTGTTCCGTACTGTCCCTGAGTTCCTGTATCGTCAGTGCCAGTTGTACCTACACCGGTAGAGCCCTGGTCAAAAGTACCTGTTGTGCCCTGGTCTGTACCACGGTCATAATGAGTTCCGGTACCTCTGTCGTCATAATCCCTGCCCCAGGCAGTAGTGTCCTGGTCAGCACCTGTTCCGGTTCCCTGAGTACCTGTTCCGGTTCCCTGAGTACCTGTTCCGGTATTGTCATCAGTTCCCCATGTTCCTGTACCAGTGCCAGTACCTGTACCTGTCCTGTCCTGAGTTCCTGTTCCCATAGTTCCCTGAGTACCTGTTCCGGTATTGTCATCAGTTCCCCATGTTCCTGTACCAGTGCCAGTACCTGTACCTGTCCTGTCCTGAGTTCCTGTTCCCATAGTTCCCTGGGTACCTGTTCCGGTATTGTCATCAGTTCCCCATGTGCCTGTATCTGTACCAGTGCCTGTACCTGTCCTGTCCTGGGTTCCTGTTCCCATTGTTCCCTGGGTACCTGTTCCGCGATCATCCATATCTGTCCCCTGGTTATCCCAACGGGTAGTATCCGGTGTCTGTGAATCCCAATCCTGGGTAGAACCTGCATCAGTTCCTGTTCCTAACGTACCTTGGTTTCCTGTTCTTTGATCATTGGGAGTTCCCATCGTTCCCTGGGTACCCATGTCTGAATCAGTTCCCATCTGACCTGAAGTTCCCTGCCTGTCCTGTGTCTGCTGACTTTGCTCCTGTGGTGCGGCAGTTCCCTGGCGGTCCATGTCAGTTCCCTGAGTTCTCTGGCTCTGTTCCTGACCGAATGCTCCATCAGGAAAATCCTTGGCGTTTCTTGCCCTTAGGAAATTACCTTCTGAATTATAAAATACGTATGCTACGTCATTTTTATTTTTAACCTTAACCCTATAGGAATCATCATCACCCCGGTGTACTTCCTCAACATTATGGGCAGGATATAACTCATCAAGTGAGCTTGAAACCTGCTGCGGAAGTTCGCTTTCCTGTACTTCATCGCTGTAACTGATTCCTTCGTTCGGGTCAGAGGCCCTTAAATTCTGATCCTGCGAAACAGCTGACTGCTGCTGCCGATCCTGTTGTGTGTCCTGTTGCTGTGTCTGGGCATACGTCGTGCCCGTCAAAAATCCTATCATTAACATCAATGTTATTGCGAATTTTTTAGTCTTTAAATTTTTCATGACTCTTAATTTTAAATTCAACATATAATTATACTTTCTGACAAATTCCTTTAACAGAACTGTGCCAAAAGCCGTTTATGCAGGCCAAACCCATGTAACTCCCTTTAATTTAACCAGTAATAACTTTGGGAGTGAAGCCCGTACTTTCAAAATTGATTCGTGGATTACACATTTATCTGTAGAGAATTTCTACGGAGAAAAACTGTGGAAAAATCGAGTGAATCCATTGTCTAAGAGATAGAACAGCAGCTTTTAAACAAAAAAAACCTCTGCCAGGGGCAGAGGTTTTTAAATAGAAACTGTGTTTATGATCTGCTGTTGTTACCATTCTGAACTGCTGTCATCATTCCTGTCTTTCTTGTGGTCTTTATCTTTTTCTGATTTGACAAACTGACCGGTAGCATCAAAGTAAACTACTGATTTATCGTCGCCATTTTCAATTTTCACTTTGTATGAGTTATCGCTACCACGGAAAGCTTTTTTAACATCATGGTCGGGATACAATTCATCAAGTGAATTTGATACAGTTTCCGGAAGTTCGCTTTCCTGAATTTCATCATTGTACTCGGCATCACCAAGCTGATGCTGTTCCTGTGGGAAAGTTGACTGATCTTCCTGTGACCTCCAATGGTCCTGTTCATCTTCCGGCAGCGTCTGCTGCTGCTGTTCCTGCGGATAAGTACCCTCAGTTCCTGTTTGAGGAACCTGCGCCATCAAAGTGGTTGAAAAACCAAAAACTGATACCAATGCTATTGCGAATACTTTTTCTAACTTTTTCATGATTTCCAAATTTTAATTAAACATCAAATAGTATTTCATTTGGAAAACCATAAATCGGAATACTGTGCCAAAAGGGAAACACCCCCTTCAAACACGATGCAATTATCTATAATACAAACAATTATGTCCGAGCAGCAATAACAGCAGGACACTTTCTACCATGCGTGGATTTACACAGGGATTTGTAGAGAAATTCTACTAAACCAGTAAAATCTTTTTAAAATGAACCCGGCTCGATTAGGTCCTTTCCCTGAAAACCGACACCAGGGGTTCGAGCAGGCGTTCTATTAACCGGCGGTCCCTTGTAATAATTTCAGCATTGCCCTGCATTTCCTGATTAAAGGGAAGTTCCCTGTTATAATTGGTAACCAGTTTTTTTACCAAGGCTATTTCTGCAGTATAATATGCTCCCTGCCCTGAATTCACAGGAACTTTCGAAATGTTTGTGATTCTTCCTTCCACAATGCCAAATTCCATATGTGGGTAATTGTCGAGTTTGATATTCACCCGCTGGTCTTTTTCTACCTTGCCTGCCCCGGCTATTGGGACAGTTGCACGGCCAATGATTTCCTGCTCCTTTACCGGAACCACGGTAAATACAATGTTACCCTCTGTAATAAACTGATTGGCGCTCCAGATATGGGTAAAAGTGACCTGCCCGGATATTGGTGTTTTTAAAATAAACAGCTGCTCCCATGTCTTTAGCTGATTGGTCAGATTATCATATCTTTCCTTCAGGACAGCCAGTTGCTGACTGCCGGCTTCAGCTTTCAGAACTTCCTGTTCCTGAATCTGCTGCCTCAGGTTATTCATCGTTATCTGTGTGTTGGCAAGGCCAGTCATTGCATTCTGATATGCATACTTTTGCTTCAGCATAGAGGCCTTGGATTTCTCAAAATCAACCTCCGACATGATATGTTGCCTGTAAAGTGTGGAATCGCGGTAAAACTGGTTATAAGCCAGCTCATAATCCTGTCTTAATACCGAGATCTGTTCTCTTGAACGTTCAAAAAAATGATTGTAGTCAGACACCTGCTTTTGCAGTGACTCAATCCTCTGCCTGTAGGGATTAAATGTGAGGAAAGTCTGGTAACTGCGCAACTGGCTGATGAATGATGAAAAGAATGAATGATATTGTCCGAGACTGAAATTTTCAGCAAAAGAGATATCCCTGAACCTGTCAGGTTCAGAAAAAAATGATTGAATTGCTTCAAGTGATTCAAGCAATCTGTAAGCATCGGCATGACTTGCTGAATTTTCAATTACACCAAGAAGCTGGTTTTCCTCAACTATCTGGTTGTTTGCAGTGAAAAGCTGTTCAAGTTTGCCATTGGCCTTGGCAACAATCTGTACAGGCGGATTCTCTGACATTATTGTTACGCGGGCAGTAATCAAATCGGGATACTTATAGAAGTAACTGCCCGAAATCAATACAACCACAACCATCAGCATAATTGTAATTCCCCATCTGATTATCCATCGTGGCGGTGTCCCCAGTATCTCCTGCACCTCTTCCGAGCGGATTTCTATTTCATTTTGTCTGATCATGTCACAATTTCTAACTGCCTAGTTCAAGCTGGTTCTTCACAAGTCCGTAATAAGCCTCCTGACGTGCCGCCAGTTCATCATGCGTTCCGGTTTCCACAATCCGTCCCCTGTCGAGAACTACAATCAGGTCGGCATTTTTCACTGTACTCAACCTGTGGGCAACGGTAATCACCGTACGGCCTGCAAAAAATGAATCGAGGTTTTTCATGATTACCTTTTCATTATTGGCATCAAGTGCATTGGTCGCTTCATCGAAGAATAGGAATGGCGGGTCCTTGTAAACAGCCCTTGCAATCAGGATGCGTTGTTTCTGTCCCTGGCTGAGGCCTGTCCCCTCCTGCCCTATTTTGGTATTGTACCGCAAAGGAAGGCTTTCAATGAAATCGGCAATATTTGCAATCTCAACAGCGCGCCGAAGTTTTTCCCTGTCGGGATAATCATCGGCTACGGCAATATTTCGTGCAATGGTATCTGAAAAAATGAAACCATCCTGCATCACCACCCCGCAGTTACTTCGCCACATTTCCATATTGAACTGGGTCAGGGCGATTCCACCTATTTCAATCTTCCCTTCATTGGGCGGATAGAATCCCAGCAGTATTTTTATCAGGGTTGTCTTCCCGCTCCCGCTTGCCCCTACAATCGCAGTGACTTTATTTTCAGGAATTATCAGACTGACATCATCGAGTACACGCGGTGACTTTGGCCCTTCATAATGAAAAGTAAGTCTTTCAATAAATAAACTTTTCCTTGCAGGCAAGTCATAATTCTTCTGGATTTCTATACGCTCCTCATCGTCCTGTCGGTGGATCTCCCCAAGCCGTTCCAGGCTAATCTTCGCATCCTGTCCGGCCTGTACAAAACCAATAAATTCATTCAGCGGGCCGTTTAACTGACCGATAATATACTGGATGGCGACCATCATACCAAGGGTCATGCTGCCATCAACAACACTTTTTGCGGCGATAAATGAAATGAGTATATTCTTTACCTCATTGATGAAAATCGAACCTGCCTGCTGATTCTGGTTCAGCATCAGTCCACGTACTCCCACTTTAAATAATTTAGCCTGAATACGCTCCCACTCCCATCTTTTTTGCTTTTCGCAATTGTTGAGTTTAATTTCCTGCATACCGGTTATCAGCTGGTATATGTTACTCTGATTTGCCGATGCAACATTGAACCGCTTATAGTCGATCTCCTTGCGTTTTTTAAGGAACATCAGTATCCACAATACATACAGGCTGCTGCCGGCATAAAATATCATGAGAATAGACCAGTCGTAGTAGGCCATCACGAAGCTGTAAATCACAAAAATGAAAATCCCGAATGACATGCTAATCAGGTTTCCGGTCAGAAAGTTCTGTATACGCTGGTTATCGTCGATGCGCTGCCTGAGGTCACCAATGAGCTTGGTATCAAAAAAACGGATGGGCAGTCGCATGAGTTTAATTAGAAAATCAGATATAAGCGATATACTCACCCGGGCACTCGTATGAAGCATAATCCAGCTGCGGATAAATCCTACAGCTGTCTGGCTCAGCACCAGCACCAGCTGGGCAACCAGTACGAGAATTATAAAGTTCAGGTTATTGGTGGAAATCCCTACATCAACAATTGCCTGCATGAGAAAGGGAAACATCAGGCTGAGAATACTTCCTGCCAGGAAACCCAATATGAGCTGGGTAAGCAGTTTCCTGTAAGGTTTCAGATAAGAAAACAAATAACCAAACCCAGTTTTACTTATCTTTTCACCTTCCTCCATATAAAAATCGGAAGTAGGCTCAAGCAGCAGCGCAATTCCGGCAGGCGTCCCATCCTGGCTTGTAGAAGCCCAGTATTTAATAAACTCCTCTTCACTATATTTTATCAGACCATGGCCAGGGTCTGAAACAAAGAATTCCAGCCCATTCCTGCCGCCCCCAAAAGCAGAAAACTTCTTCCTTATTCTATATAATACCACAAAATGGTTCTGTGTCCAGTGGATGATAGCCGGCAGCGGAATATCGGCAAGTTGACTGACAGTGATACGGACACCCTGTGTTCGAAACCCTATCTTTTCAGCAGCATCACTTATTGTAAGCATGGAAACCCCTTCCCTGGTTTTCCATGTTAAATTACGTAAGGTATCCAGATTGTAATGCTTCCCAAAATACTTTGCCACTATGCGCAGGCAGGTTGGGCCACAGTCCATGGCATCGGGTTGCAGATAGTGTGGGAATTTTGGCATCGGCTTCGTTTTATGGGCGAAAGATAGAAAAATTTGGGAAAGTTGCAAAGGATTCGCAGCCTTGAGCCATCGGCCTGTCCTACAGGTTCAGGTTACCCGGGAATAATGCAGCCATACCCGAATGAAATGATCTCCCCTTTTTACCGGCTTATCACACTTTTTCACGCCCGGCAGTCAATGTCTCCATTGTGGTTTCCTGACTTGTAGCAATGTCCCCGGCAAGTTTGCCAGAAGCCCTAAGTTCAATCATCCGGCAATGTTTATGTAATTTTCTTTTGAGGAACACATATAGGATCTTGAGCATAAAGAGTTTTTTGAACGACATGTGATGATGTTCATTGACTATCTGGCTGTCTCCAATCATTCTTCCATATTGTTTTCTCAAGAAATGGCCTAATGTAATTTTAAAGGAATAGCATTTTAAAAAGAGAGAGAGCCATGAAAGATAGAATTGCCTTACCGGAAGCCTTGTAGGTGTAACAGCATGGGCATAGTCGAAATAATTGTAATCGAGGATGATTTGTTCCCGCGCTTCTTCATATGACTGGGTCCCGGGAATGGGTGTAAGAATAGGGAAAATAGGACTGTCTAACCTTAACTGATGCACATATTTACTGATTCTTTCAAAATCGGCTTTCACAAATGATGGTTCTATCAGAAAATGCGGTCTGAAAGAAATACCCAGCCGGTTCAATATACGTGCAGCCTCTTCATTATTTGCCGTACCATTTTTCTTATTCAGATTTACAAGATAAGAATCATCAGTCGACTCAAATCCCACACAAAGATTTTCAAGACCGATTTCCTTCCATTCAGCCATCAGTTCCGGGTGTCTGATAATTGTATCGGAGCGGCAGTACCCTGAATATTTCAGTTTGATATTATGCTCTTTTATCAATTTGTAAAGCTGATGCTGGTTATCGGGCCTGAGGAATGAATTGTCATCGGCAAAAAATACATGTTTTACCCCCTTCGGAAGGGTTGAGATTTCATGAAAGACATCTTCCGGTTTACGTACAATTACAAAACCATTACTTGATTTCCAAACTGAACAAAATGTGCAACGGTTAGCACATCCCCTTGTAGAATTCACCAATCCTGTCGGCATATAAGCATCACTGCGGTAGCTTTTAAGGTACCTGGCGACAAGGTCTCTCCTAGGATAAGGTATGTCCGATTCCTTAAGATTAAAAGGATTTTCACTCCTGAAAACATATCTGCCATTTTGAAGCACTTCAATTCCATGAATATTGCTGAAGTCGTTGCCATTTTCAAAAGATTGCAAAAAAGCAGGAAAACTTTTCTCTGCCCAGCCAAGAAAGATAAAATCTACTTCCGGAATATGAAAATCACGCGGAATCATCGTAGGATGGTGCCCGCCAACAACGGTGGCTGCCCGGGGAAGTTTTTCCCTTAAATACCGCAGCAATGACAATGTCTCAGGAACATGAATTGTATTGTTAACCGACAAGCCGGCAACCTGCGGATTAAACACCCTGAGCTGAAAATCAAGCTCCCGGTAAGTATCAACCCGAAGGTCAATGATATGTACATCATGATTGGGAATACATGCTGCCAGCACTTCCAGACCCAAAGGTTCAAGCCTTCCCGGAGCTATGCTGAACTTATTCTCAGGAGGATGTATCAATAATACCCGTAACATAAAGGTCAGTTTTTGAATATCCCGCAGAAAACAGCTTAATTCCAGTTTATTGTTTCTATAATTAAATTTAATGAATTTATGTCAGATAAAGAAGACTCCTGATGATTTTTTTCAAAGCGGCTTATATTCCAATAATGGGTTGAGGGTGAACAAACCGATTCATTCAATCTGCTGAATGATGCAGGCAGCATTTCAGCTCAATTAATACGATTGATTTGACAAGGCATACTCATACAATTTCACTGAGGTATATCCCGGCACTCCTGCCCTAATCCAGCCAGGCCTGCCATCGTATCTGACCCCGATATATCCGCTAAGCATCCCCTTCCAGTATCCCTTATGAAAACGTTCACCAGTCGGCGGACAGCATCCTTCTGCGGAATGCAGCATCAGATAATTTCCTCTTACCCATCTTTCATTGGCAGTTAATGTATCTCCCTCCGATATAACTTCCAGATAAACAGAATCTGCCAATACAAATGTCTCTTTATTGAGGGTTTCAACTCTCAGTTCAGATTTCCGTAATGACATACCTCCGAAGATATACTGGTTGAGTACTGAAATCCTGATATCAGGAATCTCATCTAAGTTTAAATCAAGGGAGAAATCAGACTCTACCTCCCAAGAAGTTATTTCAATATCAGGATTTATATCTGTAACGACCAAATCTGAATCAATTCTCCCCGCTATTATAAAAATATCATGTTCGATTGAATCTTTTTTACATGAAAACAAGGTAATAATCATGAAAAAGAAAAATGAACCAATCATTATATTCATAACATGATGATTTGAAAATCAAATTCTTAAAATATGGACTGTCTCTTCCAATATTACTATGATTCACTGAAATAGTTACAGCGTGAATCCATGATAACTGATGTCATAGCTGAAGATTGGATCATCGTGAAACAGCCAGTTTGGTATTGATAAATGAAATTTCTTCAAAATTCATTGATGCGGCAAATATTTCAAATCCCCTATTTTTTATTAATTCTGTTATTCTTTTTGACTTCATTTCACCATCAAAAAAACGATCGTGAAATTCAACAAGCAGTTGGGTAATTGTGACATCTGCATCAAGCATGGTTTCAAGCACTTCGTATTCAGATCCTTCGATATCCATTTTTACCACATCAATATGCTGATGGCCAAGCTCTTCGGCGATATCATCAATATGTTTCATTTTTACCTCAATATACCTTTCCTGATTCACAAACTGGTTAGGTGTCATTGAACCCGAAATTCCTTTTTCATTTACGGGCAGAAAAAATTTTTCAGTACATGTCTTTGTAGAAATGCCATAATCAAAGAAATGAAACAGGTTATTTGTGCCGACAGTGTTTATATAATCAATTGATTTGGGCGTAGGATCAAATCCATATACGGTGCACTTGTGGTGTTTCATCATTTTCTTGTCGAAACTGATATCTTTACCAATACCGAATGAATAAACAACAGATTGTTCATCAAGCAGGTCAGGGTTTACATAGAATCCGCCATAACTGCTCCCATACCATTTTTTTGGGCAGTGGTAAGTAGCTTTAAGGTGACTGAACTGCTGTGAGTCCATGAACAACCTGAGCCTGATTTTCCTGAAAAGGGACTGGATATTCAACCGCTTCTCATTAATTATCCTTTTGAATGTTTTTATCATTTAAGTAATTCTATTTGATCCATATCTTAAAATCCTCCTCCGGTGAAAAATTCTTTTTTTCCCAATAGGATATATTTTTACAAACGGAGTCAGGCTTTATGGAAAAACCTTCAATATGGACTGATGGGTCACACGTAAGCGAATACCGGGCTTTTTTTAGGGGCTGCCCCCAATACTGTGACTGCCCCTGTCGTGGATAACTGATTGTGGCTGCCTGCAAATCGCCGAACACCAGGATATCTTCAAACTCATATCCCATAGTATAATAAACCACCCTTAATTCATCAGCGAGCCGCCCGACATTGAAATCAGCAGCAAGGCTATCGGCAGTAACGACAAGCACTCCTGAAGAACCGCCAAATTCATAAGAAGGAAGCTTTACAGCACTGGTTGTTGAAAAGAGATAAATGCTGTCGACAGCCAGCCCTTCCTGGCCGAACCCATAATATGCCAGTTCAATTTTCCAGGCACCTGTTTCATCGAAGTATAATTCAGAAATTTCAATTGCAGGCAATGCAATTGGATTTGCAGATATTCCCTGAAATGACAGGAAAAGGATGATCGATGAACAAAGTTTTTTCATCACGCTGATTTTATGGATAAAGATAAATCATTCTGTTCTGCTTCGGGTGCCGTGGTAAAACAAATTTGTTCCTTTTTCAGAAATGATATACCCGGTATTTCTGCATGAAGCTTCGTGATACATTCAGCCTTTCAGATTATATATTATGGCACCAAAGGATACACAGCCACATATCCGGGCAGGAATCAGCCTGGACATTAAATAAGATTTTGGCAATAAACAGTTGAGAACTGAGAAAGAAAACCAACAGTCAAAGCTATACATGGGCTATACATGGGCCGTATTAAATTCAATTATTACCGGCCCTGGTATAGCGATTGTAAGTTCTGTACACGGTTCATGACCAGAGAGACTGGCAGGGGCTGTTATAAAAAAGAGCTGCACCGAGAACTATTAAATCATATTCTCCGCCTTAACTATTTCAATAGAATGCGAGATAATGTCTTCGCAATCAAGGAATAATTGCATTTTGTTTATTTACCTCAACTAATGTATCAAAAATAAAATCTTTGTACCTCCGCTGAAAATCTATGTCGGTGGTGAATTTTTTGAATATTTCAGTCTGACTGAACAGGTACTGTTGCATAAGTTCCTCCAATTTGTTGTCGGATGAAATTCTTGCATTTTGTTTATCCGAATATTTCACGGCATCCATTACGTCCTTGTTTGCCTTCATTTCATCAGGCAGCTGCTGGGTAAGGATTTTTCTGACTTTATCTTTGTCCGACCATTCAATATCTCCAAACCGACGATTGAAGGCACTTAGGATGTTTTCAAGGGTATCTAACACTGGCTCTTGCTGACCCCCACCCACATCGACCGGTATTGGAGGCACTTCGCCCGTTTCCGGTTCAAGTATAATGTTTTCGTTTGTTTTTTTTGATGGTCTGTAACTTTCCATATCGATGCTTTCCAAAATACCTTCGGCCAAATCATCGGTTTGTTCAATGTAAATTTTTGGAACAAGAAATTTTAAGTACCAAAATAGTTTTTCCCAGTCCTGGTTATTGAAATCAAGAATTTTTGCCAAATAGCTGTACACCCGCAAAAACGATTTTGCTTTTGATTTAAAGTCTACTTTCTGGTCAATAGATAAGCTATTTTTAAAGATTTCAGCCGATTGGTCAATTATGGGGTCAAGTTTTGTGCGTTCTTCACCTGCAAGAAATTTTTCGAAGAAATCATCAATCTGGTAGCCGGTATAAACTTCAAAAACTTCCATGGAGTCAACCAAATCATTTAATTTATTTGGATTTGTTTCTTCACTTAAGATTGTTGCCGTGTAGAAGGGGCTAAATGCTTTTTTGATTTCTTCAGCATCATTGTAGAAATCCAGGATAAAAGTATCTTTTTTATGAGGCTTTTTTGCCCGATTTAAACGGGAAAGTGTCTGAACTGCCTGTACGCCTGCCAGTTTTTTGTCAACATACATCGTGTGCAGCAATGGTTCGTCAAAGCCTGTCTGGTACTTTTCAGCAACAATAAGAAACCGGTATTCTATTTTCTTGAAATTCTTAGGGATATCGGTTTTAAATGTCCTGAAATTATTCATCGTTACTTCATTGTAATCAATGCCTAAATAATTTTTGGTACCTGAAAAAGCTACAATGGCTTTAAACGGTGATTTGATTTCCTTTAAATAATCATCGAAAGCCTGTTTGTATTTAATGGCACATTCGATGCTTTTAGTAACAACCATCGCTTTAGCCTGACCATTTATTAGATGGCGTACATCTCTGTGAAAATGGTCAATCATTATTTTAGCCTTTTCTGCAATGGCAAATTCATGGCCTTCTACATATGCACGAAGTTTTTTCTGTGCCTGCTTGGTATCAAATTCGGGATTATTTTCAACCGCCTTTATGAGCTTGTAAAATGAACTGTAGGTGGTGTAGTTTTTTAAGACATCCAGGATGAATTCCTCCTCGATTGCCTGTTTCATGCTGTAAACATGGAACGCATAGAATTTATGTTTGACCTCCCCGATTTCATCTGTATATATTTCATCTGATTTTATGCCAAAAGTTTCAAGGGTTTTATTTTTGGGAGTGGCAGTAAAGGCAAAATATGAGCCGTTGGTGATCATTTTCCGGCTCTCAATCAATTCGTTTATTTTATCCTCTAAGGTTTTTTCTTCCTCATTCTGATCCTCATTATTGTGTTTGTCGGCCAAAACAGCATTCATTTTGGATGAAGTTTGCCCGCTTTGTCCGCTATGAGCCTCGTCGATAATAATTCCAAAATTCATGGCAGGCATTTCAGTCATTTCGTCCAGAAGAAAAGGAAACGTTTGAACCGTACATACAATAACTTTTTTCCGGTTTGCCAGGGCTTCTTTCAGTTTACTGGTTTTACTGCCTCCCACGTTGGTGATGTGCTCAACAATGCCCCGCATAGGGGCAAACTGTTTGATATCTTCGCTTAATTGTTTGTCGAGTACGATGCGGTCGGTAATTACAATCACCGAATCAAACAAATGGGTTTCGCCTTTCGTGTCAAACAACCCGTGCAGTTGATGTGCCAGCCAGGCAATGGATTTAGATTTACCTGAACCGGCAGAATGTTGGATAAGGTATTTATGGCCGACTCCAGTACTTTTTGCATGGGTGAGAATTTGACGGACCGCAGTTAGCTGATGATATCGGGGAAATATCATCATCCGCTTTACCTTTTTGGTCTCTTCATTGGTTTCTTCAACTACCTGGGCAAATTTATCGATGATGTTGGAAAGTGAATGTTTGGTTAAAATTTCCTCCCATAGGTAATGCGTTTTTAGCCCGGTGGGATTTCCATGATTGCCTGCGCCAAATGGAGCAACAGGTTTTCCATTGTTCAATCCTTTGTTGAAGGGCAGGAAGAATGTTGTCTTACCGTTCAACTGCGTAGTCATGTATACCTGTTCGGTATCGGCAGTAAAATGAACCATGCAGCGGGCAAAGCTGAATATTTTTTCTTTCGGGTCGCGGTCGTTTTGATATTGGCGAATACCATTATAAACGGTTTGGCCGCTTAAAGGATTTTTTAATTCAAAAGTAATGATTGGCAGACCATTTAAGAAGATAACCAGATCCAGGCGGTTGGCATTATCGGAACTGTATACTAATTCCTGGGTGACAGAAAAAATATTGGTCTGGTACTTTATCAGGTCTTTTTTATTGAACAGGGAAGCTGGTTGTCTGTAAAAAAGGTCAACTGTTTTATCGAAATGCTTTACACCTTTTCGCAACACTTCAATGATACCGAGTTTTTTGATTTTCTCATCGAGTCGTACCAGAAATGCACGTTCACCTTTACGTTGAATCATTTCAAAGGTGTTCGGCTGGGTTTTTTTAATAAACTCCCAAAGCTGTTCAGGATTTATGCAAAATTCTTTATTGAAATCGGTGGAAACGTTTTCACGATAGTAGTTTTGCTGTAAGAGGTGTTTTACAATGAATTTTTGAAATCCTTTTTCTGTAGTGTCGGTAAAATTTCCCATTTTAGTCACATCTGGTTATATGGTTTAAGTGGTAATATTAAATGAAATATTGATTCGTTATTCTGGTTTAGTCACATCCTGGTCACAAGGTGCTTCTGGTTCAAAATGGTAAATATAATCATAACTTAAACTTAATTTGTGGAATAGTACTTTGTGTTTTGCTCAGCCATAATTCCCAATTTTGCGTTTTGTTTTATACTGGCATTTTCTGATTCGGTTACTTTTAATTGTCCCGTTACAACCTGTGTTATTATACTTTCCTGGTATTCTTTGGCTTTTTCAATCTCCAAATTAGCTTTTAAAATAGCGCTATCTATTTTTATGTTTTCATTTTTTAAATAGGTTGCTATTTGATTCTGTTCCTCAATATTTGGTGGCGTGGGTATATATATGTTTCGTAACAATGAACCATAAGTATGTATTATTATTTCCCCTTTTGCTGAAAGATATCTTTGATATTTTGCCAAACTACTATTCTGTGAGTAGCTTAAAAAAAGACTATCCAGTTGTTTCTGTTTAAAGATTATTACATCTCCACCTGCAAATGCTTCCTCATGACTGTTAAAAAGCACACATTTACCAATATCTTCTTTAGTTTCGCCAGAACCCGTAAACAACAAATCTCCTTTAGTTAGTTTAACAGATTTAATCGATGTTTTTTTTGAAATCTTATTGACTACTCTTGTAACCTCAATGCTGTATTTTGTATAAATATCACCATAAAGAATTGCTGAAACATCATCATCAGTGCTAAAAAAGGTTGTTAATTCATCTCTTGAAATATTTCCACCTTTATAAAACCTACCTAACGTACCTAATCTTTTTATTTCCCAATGCTCAGGTATAAATCCGAATTCAGTTTCTTTAAACCTAACATTTTCATCAATTCCTTGAATAACAGATCTATCAATAACTGATTGTCTTTCCTCTTCCAACAACTCAATCAACCGTTCCTTTTTAGCAATAAACTCCTGAATTTGTTGGGTCTTGCGGTTAAGATAGTGCACAATGGTGTTTTGGGTTTCGAGAGGTGGTACTATGCTATACATCCGTTTGAAATCGACATAACGTAAACTTAACTGGTCATCCACAATTCCATAAGAAAAGCGTTTGCTGTAATTGGTATAAAAAGGTGTACGAAACATATAATGGAAGAACCTTTGGTTCATTTCCATTTTCGGTTTTAAAACAACATAAGCAGGGCTTGTAATTCCTTGGTAATCGCTGTGACCCAATGCTCCTTGCCACATTCTCATCCGATTATAGGCAATGTCACCTATTTTGATTAGCTTGTATTTACTTTTATCCTCGTTACTGCTATCTTTTTTTATGTCATTTTCACTTTGCCGTATAACTCCTTTTCCAATTGTAACCGAAAGTAATTCTTCATTTTCATGTCCTCTTTCAATCCGTTCCTGAAAAATAGCAATGTTGGGCAAGAGTTTCCAGCCTTCGGGCAGTTGCGAAACATAGTCGTACTTAACGGGGTAATATGTAGGGTATGGTTTTAATTTTCTCATATCAGTTTTGCTCAACAGGATTTAGGTCAATTGGCTCCATAAATTCCCTGCCAATGCTATAATGAATCAGTCCAAGATGTTGTAAACGCCCAATTATCATTGCAGGGTGGGTGTTGAACTCATTTGCATAGCCAACAATTTCATCAGCCGTGATTGAATGAGGGTGTTCACTCAATAATTTTTCTTCCTGCTCTTTTGAAAAGGTATGTTTTACTGCAAAGTCGTGTGCTTCCTGTTCTTTTTCAGGGTCTGCAGCAGCAAAGTCAACATTCTCAAGTGAAATGTATTTTTTGCCATGCAAAACAATGTGACCTAATTCATGAAAAAAAGTAAACCAGAAGCTATCGTTCTTCTTATAGCGTGCCGTTAACTGAATAAGCGGTGTATTGTTTAACCAGCGCGTAGAGCCGCTTAAGGGTACTTTGGGTAATTTTGGAGTAAACAGCAATATTACTCCTGCCTGCAAACAAAGTTCCTGCAATTGCTTAAAAAAATTTACAGGCTGTTCTACCATTAACCGGCGCATGGCAGGAATATTTCCTTTTAATTTTTTTACATCAAAAACAGGGACATTTATTTGTTTTGCCTGTAATTCGCCTTGCCGTAACCATGCTGAAATAGCATGAGGCTGGTGCGTATGTTTTAATGAAGTATAAGCAGCTACTTTCAGTTTCGATTCTATGTACAATTTTTCCCATGCCTGATGTGAAGCCACACCAAAGTAGCTCAGCAGGTTGATGGTTTTTTCCTCCGTTACCCTTGTTGGTGGCACCCAATTGTGTTTTGCCATTTCGGCATAAGGAAATTCTTTTGTCCATTCAGAGGCTTCCTCGACAACGGCTTTTAATCTTTCCCTTGTTTTATATTCATCATACCTTTGCTGCTTTCTCATCCAGAAATCTGCCGGTATTTTTGTAACATTTTCAAATTTTATTGCCATTTCAGGAGTAAGCGAACTTTCCTCTTTTAAAACGGCAATAATCGTTTTTTCGGGTTTCCCGGTTCTCAGTGCAAACTCTTTGATTCCCATGCCCATTTCTTCCAACTTCTCACGAAGTGTTTCAGCGGGATGAAAAACAATTGATGGGATGTATTGATTTGTTGCCATAGCATTATCTTTTTTTCTTTTTCTCGTGGTAGTCAGTAATTTCAATAACAGAAACTTCAACAAGTTGAACTAAATTTATTTGTTCCTCCGAATGCACAAGTTCTGCAGGTATAATCGGTTTATAAATGAGTCGTGATGGTTGTTCCAGGCTGCATGCCCACTGTCCGCTTCTGTTTTCTGTTAAAGGGTGGTGATGGCCCGGCAAATCAAATAAAACCGAAAAATTTTCTGCATCATATAAATCATTGAGCCTTTTGTGTAAAAGTTTAGCCTGAATATTTCCGAGTTTCCGTTGTGCCAGGCTAAAATCATTCGCATATTTTTCTAATTTCCTGTCGGCAAAGATAATATCCATTTTTCAAGAATCAAAATATAATTTACACTTTCTGTTAGTTAAAATTACTATTCGGAAATTATTTCATGTAAAATACCGTCGGTTTCTTTTTCGAGCTGCAGAATTTCAGCTGTAATTTCTTCAATGCTGCGCGGCGGCACATAATTGTAAAAATAGCGGGTAAACGATATTTCATAGCCTTTAACCGTTTTGCTGTGGTCAATCCAAGCATCGGGCACATGCTGCAAAACTTCGCGCTCGAAATAGGTTTGAATATCCTCGTCCAATGGTACATTTTCGGTGTCCCGTAAATCACTGTCGGATTCGTAAATCACTGTTCCATCCTTTTCGGTTTTCTTAATTACAGGCTCTGCATCTTCGTTTTTCCAGGTAACGGCATTCAGGATCGACTTTTGAGCTTTGTTGTCGAGTTTTAATTTTTTGTTTTTGATGGTATCGGCAAACAACACTGAAAATGTATTGAAATTATTGTGTTGCTGCCTGCCAATGAAGTTCATGAGTTTTATGGCTTCGTTATATATTTCCAGCTGTGTTTTCCAGAACTCCTGACTGAACAAATTCTTTTTATCGCCTACTTTGAGTTTTATATCGTTTTTGGTAAGGTATTTTTCAATTTCAGGTTTCAGGTCTTTCAACTTGAAGTACACATCATCTCCAAATTTCTTATAAGCCCAGGTCATTTCATCTAAGATGTTTTTGCTGTAGCGTAAGCTTTCCAAAGCTTCTTTGGTAAATTGTGCCGATAAACGAAGCGGACGTTCAACGGTTATTTTATTATAGCCAAAGTATTCGTTCGGAAAGATTTTCGAAATCTCCGATTCCTTAAAATCCATGTACAACTGTGTAATTTGGTCGATGTGGTCGGCGGTCATTTCACAGTTTTTATCGCCCAGGTTCTTACGAAGCTTTACATACATTTCCAAGGCATTGATTAATTGAACTTTCCCTTTGCGGTGAGCTGGTTTACGATTATTCACAATCCATACATAAGTCGGAATTCCTGTATTGTAAAAGATGTTTTTAGGCAAAGCAATGATGCAGTCCAGCCAGTCATTTTCGATAATATGCTTTCGGATTTCACTTTCACCGCCGCCGGCATCGCCGGTAAACAAAGCCGAACCATTATGAACGGTAGCTATACGGCTGCCTAATTCGGTATTGTGTTTCATTTTGCTTACCATATTCATCAGAAACAATAACTGTCCGTCAGAGATGGTAGGTAAGCCAACCTGAAAACGTGGGTCTTTAATGTTTTCGCTGTTTTCTCCGCTTCCTTTTTTTCCACGGTTATCTACAATGGCGTTCTCGTCCAACTTCCATGTTTTGCCATAAGGCGGATTTGAAAGCATGAAATCAAAATGCAGGTTTGGGAAACCATCTTTTGAAAGGGTTGAACCAAAGGCAATGTTTTCAGGTTTATCTCCTTTAATCAACATATCGGAAGTACAAATAGCATAAGTTTCCGGGTTTACCTCTTGTCCGTAAAGACTAAAACCACCTTTTCTCCCTGTGATTTCTTCGGCAAAATTCTCAGCTTCAGTGAGCATTCCACCACTTCCGCACGCAGGATCGTAAATTAAAAAGTCACCTCGATTTATTTTATCTTTTACAGGTAAAAACAAAATATGAGTCATCAGTTTTATGATTTCCCTGGGTGTAAAGTGTTCCCCTGCTTCCTCATTATTCTCTTCGTTGAATTTCCGGATGAGTTCTTCAAAAACATATCCCATGCCCAGATTGGACAATGGAGGCATTATTTCACCCTTGCCGTTTAAAGCAGCATTTGGGCTCAGGTTAATTTCTTTTGAAGCAAATTTTTCAATAAGCAGCCAGGTGATTTCATTTTCTTTCATGGTTTCAAGCTGATTTCTCAGCTTGAACTTGCTGATGATTTCCTGAACGTTCGGGCTGTACCCGTCTAAATACACTTCAAGGTTACTGTCGATGTTATCGGAATCGTTTAACAGGCTTTCAAAAGTAAATTTGGAAGTATTCCAAAATGGATAACCTGTTATGGCTTTTATAGCCGAACGATCGTCAATTTTTTGCTGTTCCATGAACTCAACCGCTTCGAGTACCTTTCCTTTGGTTGGAACAAGGAGAGCATCGAGGCGTCTTAATACAGTAAACGGTAAAATAATATCACGGTATTTTCCTCGTACAAAAACATCTCTCAGTACATCATCGGCTATACTCCAAATGAAACTGACTATTTGATTGTGAGTTTTATTATTCATAATAATACGATTACTAAATTTAAAGAGATATAAGGATTTTAAATGCTTGAAGGGAATAATTGAGATGGATTTCTAACACTTTTCTTCAGCTTAGTTTATTTGCTTGCTAAAGTAAATATTTTTATCAAAAACGGCAGTAGCTTAACAGGAAGTTTTCTTCTGCTTCCGCTTAAATCCCGGCAAAGTTATTCATCGTCCCGCTGAACGGTCAATAGTATACAAGCATTTATGATTTAAACCGCTGGCGGAAATTTGATACTATGCCTGGTTGTAAAGAATACCTGCAGCAAGAGGAATTACAATAACATTATAACCTGTTGCCCATGGCAGGTTTTGTGCCGTTTACCGGGAATTAGCTTTGCCGAAAAGATAAGGTTGCCAATGTCTTTTGAATTTGAGTTTACCAGAATAATATCAAAATTTTCGGTAGCTACATTATTAATGTCTTGCCGGTAAAAGAAAAAAGGAAGTTGCAAAATAAATTTGCAGCTTCCTTCTCTAAATGTGACCCCGGAGAGACTCGAACCCCCAACCTTCTGATCCGTAGTCAGATGCTCTATCCATTAAGCTACGGGGCCGGTTTTTAATTTTTACGTGCCTTTTCTCAAAAGCGCTGCAAATATAATACTTTTTGAAAAACACGCTAAATTTTTAGTCGTACTTTTCCATTTTATCACCAATGGTAACATCATTTTTAAAACTGACCTGGATTTTCAGGTTAGTCAGCATCTTTTCAGCACCGGCAGCCTGCACTGCTTCATGAATTTTCTCAAGAAGGGCCGGGAGTTGTTCATAACTGCATTCAACAACTGTTTCAAACGGGCAAACCCTGTAGCTGAACCCTGTATCCTGAATGGCCATGATAGCCTTATCAACCAGTTCGTAGCTGAGTTTATCGCCATCAAACGGGAGCACCTGGATGGCGACATTGATGCTATTCTTCTTCCACTCCGTCTTCCTGTTCAAAGTCATGCTGCTTATTTATTATTTCAAGAATCTCACTTCTTGACAATACCTTCACGTTTGTAATAATCATGTCTTCCTCCAGGAAATCGCCATACTGGTTACATTCCTCAACCACACTTGAAAATACTTTCCTTATGTCGGTCTGCACAGGCAGCAGCACCTGGGTTGAACAAAATCCTTCCGAGAAATCAATCGATTCAAATTCCCCTTCCTCGGGTTTCAGATTAAACAGCAGCTCATCCTTTATCAGTTTCTGCTGTGTATTGTTGAACATCGACTGGTGATCGCGGTTGATAAAAACCACATAATACCTTAGCTTTTTATTTTTTCCACCAAGTCCGGTTGAAATAAAAAACTGCTGCTCGTCGAGAAGTGAAGTCTGGAGCAGCATGCGGTTTTCCTGCAAAGCAAGCACAGCCCAGCTCCTGATTTCGCTCCCTGCCTGGGCAACAAATTTTTCAAGGAGCCTGTATGCCTTCACATCATCTATCCCAGCCATACCGGCAAGTATGTCCTTTTTTCTGTCGAGACTGGTTTTTGATGCGAATAATTCCTTGCGGGCAGAGAGATAGTTTTCACCATCTGCAATTTCCTTTAATTCCTTAGACCGTTCAAAATATTTCATCTGGACCTCCAGATCGATCTGCTCTTCAAGGATATTAAAATTCCCCTGCAGATCCTCAAAAATCTTCTGGAGATCATCATATATGTTTTCTTCTTCCATTTATTCAAATTAAACAACAAAAATAGCGAGAACTTCTGAGAATCAAAATTTGATTCCTTTATTAAATATAAGGAATTTAAATATCTTTGTATTCTTATTTTTATTTGATTTAAATTAACAGAATAAGAGGACTGGTAATTGTGAAGTTGAGTGAGGTTAAATACAAGGAAACTGTTGTAATTACTAAAATACTTGGCCACGGATCTTTTCGCAGACGTATATCGGAAATGGGTTTTGTGAAAGGAAAAGAGGTAAAGGTTATTAAAAATGCGCCCTTCAACGGACCATTTGAATTCAAAATTCTTGATTACAACATATCACTAAGAAAATCGGAAGCCGATTTGATCGAAGTTGTGTCGCTTGAGGATTTCGACCGCAAGATGAACGGCAAATACAACGGGGTAATTAATGGAAAGAAGAGCGAGGCAATTCTTTCAAATAAACCACAGACAATCAATATTGCATTGGTTGGTAACCCGAATTGCGGAAAAACGACATTATTTAATTTTATATCGAAATCGAAAGAGAAGGTAGGAAATTACAGCGGTGTGACAGTTGACATCAAAAAAGCTTCGCTCAAAGCGCGCAATTATACGTTCAACTTCTTTGATTTACCTGGCACCTACAGTCTGACTGCCTATTCAAACGAAGAAATTTTTGTCAGGAAATTTATCTATGAAGAAACACCCGACATTGTTATCAATGTCATTGATTCGACAAATCTTGAGCGGAACCTGTTTCTGACAACCCAGCTCATCGACATGGATCTGCGAATCGTAGGTGCATTGAATATGTATGATGACCTTGAAAGAAAGAAGATCGAGTTCCGTAATCAGGAACTTTCAAGTCTGCTGGGAATTCCATTTGTTCCAACAATCAGTTCCAGGGGCATCGGACTTGACCTTTTACTGGATAAAGTGATTGAAGTTTACGAGGGGAAGGATGAAATTTCGCGCCATGTCCATATCAATTACGGGAAGGATGTTGAAGAGTCGATCAGTCGCATCAGGCAACAGGTTCAGGTCGATAAACCTATCACCGATAAGCTTTCAACAAGATTTATTGCCCTAAAGTTACTTGAAAAAGACCCGCATATCCATGAAGTACTTTCCGTATATTCAAACTACGAGGATATAAAGACAACAACTGAAAGGGAAATAAAAAAGATAGAATCACTTGTGGATGACGATAGTGAAACAGTGATCACAAATACCAAGTATGCTTTTATTACAGGTGCGCTGAAGGAGACATTCAGGAATCCATACCGTGAAAAAAGATCAGGTTCAGAGCGGATTGATGATATCCTGACCAACAAGATACTGGGGTTTCCGATTTTTGTAATGATCCTGTTTGTGATGTTTTATGCCACCTTCAACCTGGGTGCCTACCCCATGGAATGGATCGATATGGGAATAATTGCACTTGGTGATATGGTTGCGGGAATCATGCCTGAGGGGATGCTCAACGACCTGCTTGTAAACGGCATTATCAGCGGTACGGGCAGTGTTCTGGTTTTCCTGCCCAACATTCTCATCCTGTTCTTTTTCATTTCACTGCTTGAGGAATCGGGTTATATGGCGCGTGCTGCATTTATTACCGACAACATCATGCACAGGTTTGGCCTGCATGGCCGGTCATTTATTCCGCTTATCATGGGATTTGGCTGCAATGTGCCTGCCATCATGGCTACACGGTCGATGCGGAACAGGGGCCACCGGATACTTACAATGATGATTATACCTTTCATGTCGTGCAGCGCCAGGCTTCCGGTATACATATTAATCATTTCGGCATTCTTCAGGCAATACCAGGCACTGATACTTGTAGGTATTTATGCTGTGGGTATATTTTTTGCCTTTGTTTCAGCACAAATCCTGAACCTGACAGTTTTCAGAAAAAAGGAAATCCCTTATGTAATGGAACTTCCTTCATACAGGATGCCTACCATAAGGAACATTGTCTATCATATGTGGGATAAAACCCGGCACTACATAAAAAAAATCGGAACAGTAATTCTTATAGGGGTCATTATTATCTGGACCCTCGAATATTTTCCCCGCAATACCGCCAATGATGCAGTTTATCAGTCGAGGCTAGAGGCAGTTGATAACCAGCAAGGGTTGACGGCAGATGAAAAGGAAGAACTGAGGGCCGATATTCAGCAGGAAAAAGAACTGGAGCGGCTTACAGGTTCTTACCTTGGACAAATCGGACAACGCATTGTACCAGTCATGCGGCCGTTGGGATTTGACTGGAAGATGAGCATCAGCCTGTTGGCAGGACTGCCGGCAAAGGAGATTGTTGTCAGCACCATGGGCGTGCTTTACCAGAGTCGTGATACAGAATCGACTGTGAACCTTCAGAACCGACTTCGAAATGAAGTTTATCCAACCGGCAGCCGTGCAGGTGAAAAAGTTTTCACAATGCCTGCCGCCCTTGCCTTCCTGGCTTTCATTCTTCTCTACTTTCCATGTGTGGGGGTTGTGGCAACTATAAAAAATGAATCAGGCTCCTGGAAATGGGCAGCCTTTGTCGTTTTCTATACTACTGCCCTCGCGTGGATAACAGCTTTTGCAGTTTACCAGATTTCAAATTTTTTCATGTAAATGGCCCAGGAAATCATTACATACCTAATCATTGCGGCAGCTATACTGATAGCTGTTCAAAAGATATACAGAACCTTGTCGGGTAAAAAAAGAAAAAGCAGGATTAATTTCAGCAAGGAGAAATTCACAATGGTACATAACTGTTCCGATTGTGCTGCCGACTGTACGCTACGAGATGCCATCCCGCAGGTGAAGCAAGAAAATGCAGATATTTGTGAGACGAATATTAAACCTATAGATTCTTAAGATTCCTGATTGTCAAAATGGGATCAGCTGAGTTGAACACAAAACTGCCAGCCACCAGCACATCGGCTCCGGCTTCCATAAGTTGTTTTCCGGTTTCATAATTTACTCCGCCGTCAACTTCAATAAGGCAATTGCTGTTTTTCTGAAGAATGAGTTTCTTCAGTTTGTTAACTTTATTGCATGTTCCTCTTATAAAATCCTGTCCACCGAATCCCGGATTTACCGACATCAGAAGAACCATATCAAGTTCATCAATAATATCTTCAAGCACTGCTACAGGTGTATGCGGATTCAGGCAAACGCTTGCCTTCATGCCTTCTTCCTTTATTGTCTGAACTGTGCGGTGCAGATGGGGACATGTTTCATAATGTACCGTAAGCCATGAAGCCCCTGCCCGTCCAAAAGCTTCAATATACCTGTCGGGATTGATAATCATCAGGTGTACATCAAGAGGTTTTCTGGCAATGCGTGCCACGTGTTCAACAACGGGAATGCCGAAGGAGATATTGGGAACAAAAACTCCGTCCATGATATCGCAGTGAATAAAATCGGCTTCACTGTCATTAATCATGTGGATATCCTTCTCCAGGTGGTTAAAATTGGCTGCCAGGATAGAAGGTGCGACCTTTGGTTTCATAAAAGCAATTTATTGGCCAAGATACGCTTTTAGCAGCCTGTTCCGGTACTGGTTCCGAAGTTTTTTAATTGCTTTTTCCTTAATCTGCCTGACTCTTTCACGTGTAAGCCCGAATTCATCTCCAATTTCCTCAAGTGTATGGGCCGGAACACTGTTGAGCCCGAAGTAGTAACGAAGTATATCAGCTTCGCGCCCGCCAAGCGTTGAGAGTGACCGTTCAATTTCCTTGCGCAGCGAATGATCGATGAGGCCCGAATCGGGGCTTGGTGAATCATCATTAAGCATAACATCATACATGCTTGTCACTTCCTCATCACGAAGCGGGGCATCCATTGAAACATGTCCGTTGGAAAAATTCATGGCATCTTCAATCATTTCTGATCGTGATTCCATCATTTCGGCTACCTCTTCAACAGTAGGATCACGCTGAAACTCCTGTTCCAGCTTATTGAACATTTTGTTGATTTTATTAATTGAGCCGATTTTGTTCAGCGGTAAACGCACTATCCGCGATTGTTCTGCCAGTGCCTGCAAAATTGATTGCCTGATCCACCACACTGCATAAGAAATAAACTTAAAACCACGTGTTTCATCGAATCGTTCGGCAGCTTTTATAAGTCCCAGGTTACCTTCATTGATTAAATCGGGCAGGCTCAGTCCCTGGTTTTGGTACTGTTTTGAAACTGAAACTACAAATCGGAGATTCGCCTTTATGAGAATTTCAAGTGCCTCCCTGTCACCTTTCCGGATTCGCTTGGCCAGTTCGACCTCTTTGTCAGCTGATAATAATTCCACTTTCCCGATTTCATGCAGATACTTATCAAGTGATAAGGTATCGCGATTTGTGACTTGTTTGGTTATTTTTAGTTGTCTCATAAAAATTTTATTACAACCGGCCTGTTAAAACTAAATCATCTTCTTTAGCCCAAATTATTCGTTTATACCCTCTTTACGAAAATTTAGATATTTAGTTAGAACAAACATCAAGAAAAAAAAAAAGTTCACATGCTTGATTATTTTAAATAAAAAATGTATTTTCTGAAAGCTGTATAATCAGCGGGCATCGGCACTGTTTCCTTGTTTCCTGTCATAAAATGCTGAAGTTTTTCAGGAAGTGCTATTTTACCCTGTCCCACCACCTGTTCAACTGTCTCTGTAAATTTGGCAGGGTGAGCAGTCTCAAGGAAAACACCCGTCTGGTCAGCGGAAAGATAATCATGCAGAGCCAGATAACCACAGGCACCATGGGGGTCGCAAAGATACCCTGTTGTGTCGTATACATGTTTGATTGCTTCCCGGATCTGTTTATCGGAATATCTGAAGCCTTTAATAACCGATGAAATTTCCTTATGCGAATGGTTATACATATCAAGAATCCTGGCAAAGTTACTTGGGGTTCCCACATCCATGGCATTGGCAATTGTTTCAACCGAAGGCCTGGGGTTGTACCTGCCATTTTGCAGGTATTGGTGAACAACATCGTTTTCGTTATTTGCAGCAAGAAAACATTGTACGGGTAACCCCATTTTCCGGGCAATGAGTCCTGCCGTCAGGTTTCCAAAATTACCACTGGGAACCGATACAACAAGTTCACCATTGCGTACAGCCCCTTGCTCCTTCAGGCGTGCATAGGCATTGAAATAGTAAAATGCCTGTGGCAGGAACCTGGCAACATTGATAGAATTGGCCGATGTCAGAAGCACCCTGCTGTTCAGTTCTGCATCGAGGAAAGCCTTTTTCACAAGAAACTGGCAGTCGTCAAACGATCCCTCCACCTCCAGAGCAGTGATGTTTTGTCCAAGGGTTGTAAACTGTGATTCCTGGATTCTGCTCACCTTTCCCTTCGGGTAAAGCACATGGACATGAATTCCCTTCACTCCAAGAAATCCATTGGCTACCGCACTGCCTGTATCGCCCGATGTGGCCACCAGCACATGTACCTGTTTATCATTGTCAGCAAGAAAATAATTAAGCAGCCGGGCCATGAACCGTGCTCCAACGTCCTTAAAAGCCATTGTGGGCCCATGAAACAGCTCAAGTGACCAGATTGTGCCGGCCACATGTACTACAGGGCAGTCAAATTCAAGGGTATCATAAACAATTTCTTTCAGGCTTTTGTGATCGATATCTTCACCAAAAAACTTTTTGGCAACCTCAAAGGCAATTTCCTGAAAAGACAGATGATGAATGTTGTTGAAGAAAGAGGGTTCAAAAGACTCAATCCTTTCGGGCATAAATAATCCATTGTCGGCAGCCAGGCCTTTAACAACTGCTTCCTTCAGGCTAACATCGGGAGTATTTTTATTTGTACTGTAATATCTCATTGGGCAGATTCTTTGATATAAAAGCGAATAATCAATAATACGAATTTCTGCAGGACTTTATCTGCATTAAACCTATCAGCATAAAGCCAAAGCAATCCATCATCCTGATCAATAACCGGCATACAACATGCAGCAGAAGGTGGCATCACTTGCAATGTATACCCAAAGGTAACCGGAAGCTATTTGTTCAGTAATTTCCTGATAAATTCATCACCCCTAAGCAAACCGTACGATCCTTCAGCTACACTGAACTCATCGTACACCCTTACTCCATCGGGTTCAGTTCCGGGCCTGTAAATAATAAAAGGCACTGCTTCCCTGGTATGGGTCTTAAGTGCACAGGGGGTAGGGTGATCGGGAAGTACAGCTATGGCCACGGGTTCGTTCATCATCCGGGTTTGTTCGAGTATATATTTCACAACCCGGCTGTCGAGGTATTCTATCGTTTTTGTTTTAAGCTCCACATCCCCTTCATGGCCAGCTTCATCACTGGCTTCTATGTGCAGATATACCAGGTCGTTCTTTTTGATGGCCTCGATTGTGGCACGTGCTTTACCTTCATAATTTGTATTATACAATCCAGTGGCACCTTCAACTTTTATAACCTCCATGCCCGCATAAACACCTATACCCTGGACAAGGTCGACTGCTGAAATTACAGCCGACTTTCCGATACCAAACATTTCATTCAAAGTTGTCATCTGGGGCTTATAGCCGGGCGACCATGGCCATATACTGTTGGCAGCCGGTTTACCCAGTGCTTTCCGTTTCTGATTGACAGGATGGTTTTCAAGCAGTTTTTGTGATTTCAGAACTAGTTCATTGAGCAGATGTGCTGTTGGGATCGCCAGTGTCGATCGTGCGCTCGACAATACATCCCTGAAAGGTGCACCCTGCACATCGTGCGGTGGTGTACACTGAACCAGCTTATCCCCATTTTTTACAACAAGCAGGTGCCTGTATGAAACTCCCGGATAGAACCTTATTTTTTCACTGGCCAGTTCCTCATTCAGAAAATGAATAAGTTCAGCAGCTTCTTCATTTGAAATATGCCCAGCCGAATGGTTGATAAGGATACCATTTTCAACTGTAAGCAGATTGCACCGCAAAGCAAGATCATCTGACTGGAGCTTAACCCCCATACTGGCTGCCTCGAGCACTCCCCTGCCCTCATATACTTTTTCAACATCATAGCCAAGTACAGCCATGTTGGCAATTTCACTGCCGGGATGCATGGAATCAGGAACAGTTATCAGCCGCCCTGTCCTGCCATTTTCTGCAAGCCAGTCGATGTGTGGCTTATTTGCCATCTGCAATGGTGTTTTTCCGCCGTAACCTTCCAAAGGCTCATCAGCCATTCCGTCACCAAGAATGATAATATGCTTCATGCTGCTTCAGATTATATATTTGATACTTTGATTAAATCGGCAAATACCCCGGCAGCAGTAACAGTGGCCCCTGCCCCGTACCCTTTTATCAGCATAGGGAACTCATGATACCGTTCGGTAGTATACATTACAAGATTGTTGCTGCCTTCAAGATCGTAAAACGGATGCCCTGCATCAACCTCCTGCAAGCCAACATAAGCCTTTCCTTCTTCAAACCTTGCCACAAAGCGCCACTTTTTGTTCCCTTCATCCAGCCGTTGTCTCTTTTTCTCGAATTCTGCATCAAGCCCGGGGACCTTTATCCAGAAGTCTTCGATCGGCCCCTCAAAAAAATCATCAGGGATAAACCGGGTTATCGTGACATCATCCATTTCCAGCGGATATCCTGATTCCCTTGCCAGAATAAGGATTTTTCGGGCAACATCAACACCACTTAAATCAAGCCGGGGGTCAGGTTCAGAGTAGCCAAGATCCTTTGCAAGCCTTACCGCCTTACTGAAAGGTATCTCTGATGAAATTGTATTAAATATATAGTTTAGTGTTCCCGAAAGTACTGCTTCAATTTTCAGCACCTTATCGCCTGAGTTGACAAGATCGTTCAATGTGTTTATAATAGGCAACCCTGCTCCGACATTGGTTTCAAATAAGAATTTTACTCCCTTGTCCTTGGCAATGGTTTTCAACCCTGTATAGTTGTCATAATCCGATGAGGCTGCTATTTTATTGGCTGTAACAACCGATATATTTGACTGCAGTATTTCACGGTACCACGATGCTACCTCAGCCGAAGCAGTGCAATCGACAAATACTGAATTGTATATGTTCATCTTCTTCATCTCTTCGACATATGCCCTGATTCCTGATTTGAGATCTGATTCTTCAAGTACCTGTTTACAGGCTGATATGTCGATTCCTTCCCTCAAAAATGCCATCTTCCGGGTATTGGCCACACCCGTCAGTTTTATTTTCAGGTGTTTTTCAGTCAGGAGCTTAGGCTGCTGCCTGCGAAGTTGTTCCAGCAGGCTGTTCCCAACAGTCCCCGTTCCAAGCAGAAAAACATTCAGTTCTACATTTTCGGAAAGGAAAAATGACTCATGCACCACATTAAGTGTTTTTCTTAATTCGCTTGTTTTTACAACCCATGAGATATTCAGTTCCGAGGCACCCTGAGCAATGGCAATCACATTGATGCCATTTTTCCCGATTGTTGAAAATAATTTTCCTGCTATTCCAGTGGTATGCTTCATGTTTTCACCCACTATAGCTACAATCGACAGTCCCTTTTCGATATCAACCCGGCTTACCTGTCCGTTACTGATTTCTTTTTCAAATTCGGCACGAATGGAATATTCTGCTTGTTCGCCCACATTTTCATCGATAGCTACACTGATTGAATTTTCGGAAGATGCCTGTGAGATGAGAATGACATTCACATTCACACTTGCAAGGGCGCTGAAAAGACGCATGGAAATGCCTGTAACCCCCACCATGCCAAGTCCCTGCAGCGTGATGAGTGAAATTCCTGAAATCGATGAAATGCCCTTAATGGGCCTTTCCCTTGGGGCCTGTGCCCCGCGGAGTATCAGTGTCCCTGCATTGGCAGGGCTGAATGTATTTTTTACACGGATTGGGATACCTTTCTGGTAGACTGGAAGAATTGTGGGTGGATAAATAACCTTTGCACCAAAATGTGACAGCTCCATTGCTTCGGAATAGGTCAGCTCAGGAATTGTATAAGCTTTGGTAATAACCCGCGGGTCGGCAGTCATAAAGCCGTTTACATCGGTCCAGATTTCAAGCGAATCAACTTCAAGGGCAGCAGCCAGGATAGCAGCAGTATAATCAGACCCTCCCCTTCCAAGGGTTGTGAACTCACCTTTCGGATTCTTTGCTATAAAACCAGGAACAACTGCTATTCCCGTAAAGCCTGCAAAAGCCTCAATTATATTTTTGTTTGTAACCTGGAAATTGACAGCAGCCTTTCCAAAGTTGTTGTCGGTTTGAATAAGTTCCGAGGCATCTTTGCGGCTTGCTCCCGGAATGAACTGTGCCAGTATATGTGATGAAATCCTTTCACCTATCACGGCAATCCGGTCAAGGGTTTTTGGGGTAAGTTCACCAACAAGGGTGATACCTGTAAGAATTTGTTCAAGTTCTTCGAGCAGCTCTTCTGCGATATATTTTATGGGTGCAGATCCATTAAATAATTCACTGATTACTGTATAGTGCCGGTTTTTTATTTGATTCAGCAGGTCCCTGTATTCACCTGAGCCGGAAGCTGCAGTTCCAGCCGCCTTTAAAATCAAATCGGTAACACCACCAAGTGCTGAAACCACAACTATTACACCGGTGTTCTCCGACTTTATAATATCACTTACCCGTCGGATATTCGCTGCCGATTCAACTGATGTACCACCAAACTTTAAAACCTTCATATACCGTTCACTTTTATACTTAAAAAAAACTGGATGAAATGACAGATCATTTCATCCAGCACTATCTGTCTATTTTTGATGTATTATACTGTAGCCGTCATGGTTGCAGTGCCCGACAGCGAACTGAGGATTTTTGTTTCGAGTTCCTGAGCCAGCTCAGGATTATCAAGAATCAGTGAACGAACTGTTTCTCTCCCCTGGCCAAGTTTTGTATCACCATAGCTGAACCATGAGCCGCTTTTCTTGATAATATTCAGCTGAACACCCAGATCGATGATTTCTCCCGATTTGGAAATGCCCTCACCGTAAAGGATATCAAATTCAGCTTTCCTGAACGGAGGTGCAACCTTATTCTTAACCACTTTTACCCTGACATTGATCCCATTTGATTCCTCTCCGTCCTTGATCTGTCCTATCCTGCGGATATCGAGCCTCACAGAAGCGTAGAACTTCAATGCATTACCGCCAGTGGTGGTTTCAGGATTACCAAACATGACACCAATCTTTTCGCGCAGCTGGTTAATAAAAATGCAGCATGTTTTTGTTTTACTGATATTGGCTGTAAGTTTACGCAATGCCTGTGACATCAGCCTTGCCTGCAGTCCCATTTTCGAATCGCCCATCTCCCCTTCCAGTTCAGCCTTTGGTGTAAGTGCCGCTACCGAGTCAATGACGATGATATCAATTGCACCTGACCGTACAAGGTTGTCAACTATTTCAAGCGCCTGCTCACCATTATCAGGCTGTGAAATCAAAAGGTTTTCGGTATCGACCCCCAGCTTTTTTGCATAATAGGGATCAAATGCATGTTCGGCATCAACAATGGCAGCAATTCCGCCGGCTTTCTGTGCTTCGGCAATGGCATGAATCGCAAGGGTTGTTTTACCCGATGATTCAGGGCCATAAATTTCAATGATCCTTCCCTTGGGGAAGCCTCCTACTCCCATTGCCACATCAAGGGCAATAGAGCCGGAAGATATAGCAGGAATATTTTCGATTGCCTGATCTCCCATCCGCATGATGGAACCTTTACCGTAACTCTTCTCAATTTTGTCCATCGTAAGCTGAAGAGCCTTCAGCTTTTCTTTGTTAACCTGAGCTTTTTCTTCTTTGGTCATGTTTAGAATAAGGTTAAATATTTATTTTATTCCATATTTGTTTTGTGTGATCTTTCGTCTCAACTTTCTCAAAAACTTCCCGGATTATTCCGTTTTCATCGATGACATATGTCTTTCTTAGCACACCCATATATTTCTTGCCGTACATGTTTTTCTCACCCCAGGCATCGTATGCCTGCAATATTTCTTTCTCGGTGTCGGCAATCAGGTCGAATTTCAATCCGTACTTCTCCCTGAACTTCCTGTGCGAAGCAGCACTGTCGGGGCTTACGCCCACTACTTCATATCCCTTCTCAACCCAGCTGTTGTAATTATCATTGAAATTACATGCCTCAGCAGTGCAGCCTGGAGTATCATCCTTTGGATAAAAGTAAAGAATCAGTTTCTTTCCGCTGAACCCGGAAAGGCTTATTGTTTTGTCATCCTGATTAGTACCTGTAAAATCAGGTGCTTTGTCGCCTGCCTGTAATTTAGCCATGATGAGTATAATTTCAAGAGTTACAAATATACGTTAATTAATGATAAAAATCAGTCAAACTAATACAGATTCCTCAACTTGAATCAAACCGATGTAGCATGCTTGCACAATTTTTGTAATTTTACAGAAAAATAAAAGGTATACAACTTAGGCCATGCGGGAAAAAAATTACATAACCATTTTCACCTTGTTGATTTATGTACTGCTGCTGTCAATACCTACGGGATATGCTTTCGGTCAGGATATTACTGAAGTCAGGGCCATACAGATGTTTCATGAAGGGAAATTCAGGGAAGCAGAAAATGCATTTGCAAGGTTACTTATAGAGCATCCGGAAAATCCATTGTTAAATTACTACTACGGCGCATCAAGGACCGAAAACGGATTCTTTGGTGAGAATGAACTGGATTACCTCACTTTTGCAGGCGAAAATTTTACACCAGAGCGACTGCATTATTACCTGGGCATGCAACATCATGCACGGGGAAACTGGAAGCAGGCATTAAAGTTCTATAATCAGTTCAGGATGAGTGTTCCTGTAACGGAACAACAGGAACTTGAACTTGATAAAAAAATTGAGCAGTGCTTCAACCAGGTAAACCCCTATGAAGTATTGATGGCTGATGCCACAGTTGCAACCGCATACGAAGGGATGATTACCCCTGCAATTAAACAGGGAGAACAGCAATTGCGGAATACAGGCGAAGCAGAAGAAAGGAATTCTTTGGAAGCACAGGAATTTGAACAAAATCTTGCCGATATCCTTGCTGAAGCAGAAATTCCCGGAAGCCTTGTGCCCGGTGAGCTTGCAGTGCTTCCCGATTTGCCAGGGGTACCCGCTGTACTGACGCTTCCTCCGGGTGATGCCGTCACATTTATGATTAATCCTTCTATTACTTACGTCCATACGTCACAATTTCATACTGAGCAGGGCAGGAAATTCTTTGAATCAGGAAAGTCATTTCAGGATAAACTGGATAAAGATCTTGCCGAGATTGAAGCTGCAAGGCAGGCTTATGTAAAAGCTGATGCCCCGGAAATAAAAGCAGCCCTTGCCGACAAAATCCTGTCGCTGGAGATGGATTTACTATATCTGCAGTCGAAAATTGAGGAAAACTATACTGCTTCGCGCAAGGTTGAAAATGAATACTGGGAAAAAGCAGGTTCATCGGAGCGAAGCGTGTTCTTTGCTGAACAGGAAAAAATTCTTGAAGTACTTCAGGCAATTGCAGCAGAAAATAATCAGCCTGTTCAGGATGAAATTCCGTTATTTGAAGAAATTGAAAAGGTACATACTGAATTTCTTCCTGCCACAGTATCTCCTCCCGCCGACACCAAAGATGCCGGCGAACTGGTTTATAAAATTCAGATTGGTGCCTACAGCAGGGGAATACCTTCAAACAGGCAGAAATTGTTCAACAAGCTTTCGGTGATAAGAAAAATCGAGAACTACACCGATGAGAAAGGTATTGTAGTGTATACAACAGGAAATCTGAAAAGTTATGATGATGCTGTCAGGATGCAAAACCAGGTAAAACAGGAAGGGATACAAGATGCTGTGGTAGCACCCTATTTTAATGGAAAAAGAATACCTTTGGAACAGGCAAAAAATATTGAAGCAAAAAAATGACTTCTAAGGAAACAAAAAGAAAACACTCGGTCAGGGGAAATCAGCCTGAGACAAGTGACCACCTGCTCATCCTTCACAATGATGATGTTCATAGTTTCGATTACGTTATTGATGCACTGGTTGAAGTTTGTGAACATGATTATGAGCAGGCACTGCAATGTGCCCTGATAACGCACCACTCAGGTTCATGTGATATCAGAAGAGGGAAGCTGAATGTATTAAGAAAAATGAAAAGGACCCTGAACTCGATGGAATTAAGCACAACTATTGAAATGCTGCCATGACCATTTTTGCCATTCTTCTGCTCATCTTCCTGGGACTGCTGCTGCTCCTGATTGAATTTGCCGTTATCCCGGGAATCACTATCGCCGGCATAGGAGGTTTTGTTTTATTGGGAATAAGTGTCTATATTGCTTTCGCTGAATATGGTATGCTTGCCGGATTTGTGACACTTGGTTTTGTGCTGGTGGCATCACCGCTTATGATCTATTATCTTTTTCAGACAAAAGCAGGTAAAAAGTTGATTCTGGAATCACTTGTTGAAGGAAAAGCAGAAAATATTGTAAGTGAAAATATAAAAGTAGGCGATACAGGAAAAACATTAGGAAGGCTTGCACCATCGGGAATGGCAAAAGTGAACGGAGAGGTAGTGGAAGCAGTATCGACAGGTGGTTTTGTTGATCACAATACAGAAGTGAGGGTAATCAAAATTCTTTCAAATAAAATTATTGTTGAACCTGTAAATAAACAGAAAAATGGTTGAATCTATTGGCGTATGGGGGATGATCATCGGAATCATCGTACTGTTGTTCATCGTTCTTTATTTTATTCCCATCGGGTTGTGGTTTTCGGCCCTGGTATCGGGAGTAAAAATTTCACTGCTGCAGCTTTTTCTCATGCGGTTCCGTAAAGTACCCCCCGGCGTCATCGTAAGGGCGCTTATCGAAGGGACTAAAGCAGGGGTTCCGTTGAACCGTAACGACCTGGAAGCACATTACCTTGCAGGGGGACATGTTGCCAATGTTGTGCATGCACTCGTATCGGCCTCAAAGGCAAACATTGATTTGACATTTAAAACAGCTACGGCCATTGATCTCGCAGGCCGTGATGTTTTTGAAGCTGTTCAGATGTCAGTCAACCCCAAAGTTATCAATACCCCTCCGGTAACTGCTGTTTCAAAAGACGGAATTCAGCTGATTGCAAAAGCACGTGTTACGGTGCGGGCAAACATCAAGCAACTTGTGGGAGGAGCAGGAGAAGATACAGTTTTGGCACGTGTAGGAGAAGGTATTGTTTCTTCTATTGGTTCTTCACATTCCCATAAAACAGTTCTTGAAAATCCTGATTTTATTTCACGGGTAGTTCTTGAAAAAGGGCTGGATGCCGGTACTGCCTTCGAAATTCTTTCAATTGACATTGCTGATATCGATATAGGAAAAAATATTGGCGCAGGCCTGCAGATGGATCAGGCAGAAGCCGACAAGAATATTGCACAGGCAAAGGCCGAGGAACGACGTGCAATGGCAATTGCACTCGAGCAGGAAATGAGGGCAAAAGCACAGGAAATGAGGGCGAAGGTTATTGAAGCCGAAGCAAAAGTCCCGCTGGCTATTGCAGAAGCATTTTCACAAGGCAACCTGGGTATCATGGACTACATGAAATACAAGAATATTATGGCTGATACTGCCATGAGGGAGTCAATTTCGGGCGAGGAAGATAAAAATAAAGACGAATAACCGGCATTGTTAATAAATGTTTAACAGCAGGTTTTTTAACATTCCCTTAACCTAAAATTGAAAATCCGCCCTTATCTTTGCATCATAGTTTTAGTTCATAGGTTTAGGTTTGATTAGTTTTATTGGTTTAGTTAGATTGAAAAGGATGAGTGTTGACTCGTCCTTTTTTTTTGCCTTTACATCAAGCATAACTGACTCAAAGTCAAGCTACTTTACTTTTTCAGAACTCCGGATATATAATCTCTGTCAGATACAATCCTTCTGCCGGGACAGAAACTCCCGCTGCCCTTCTGTCTTTTTTATAGATGATTTCAATAAAATCTTCAACTGAAATTTTACCCAGACCGACTTCCAGCATAGTTCCAACAAGAGCCCTTACCATATTACGCAAGAACCTATCGGCCGTGACTGTAAAAATTATCCTGTCATTTTCCTTCTCCCACTTTGCTTGAAAAACCTTACAGAGATTTGTCTTAACATCGGTATGCAATTTACTGAAGCTTGTAAAATCGGATATGCTGAATAGCACCTGGCAGGCTTCATTCATCTTAGGCAGGTCCAGGTTCCGACGGAAAAAAAATGAAGTTCCGGTCAGAAAAGGGTCCTTCTGCTGATGGATAAAATACTGGTAGGTACGTGATATAGCGCTAAACCGGGCATGGGCATCAGGTGGGACCTTCATTATTGAATGAAAAGCAATATCAGCAGGAAGAAAGCTGTTCAACCTGGCTACCAGCCATACTTCGTCAATCTGCCCGTTTTCCGAATCAAAATGAAGCATATAAAATGAAGCGTGGACACCGGTGTCTGTCCGGCCTGCACCTGTTACGGCAATTTTTTCCTGCAATATGACTGAAAAGGCATTCTCAATCACCTCCTGCACTGAAAGTGCATTGGGCTGTACCTGCCACCCATGATAACGGGTGCCCTTGAAGCTTAACCTGCCAAAATATCGTTGCATCAAATCTATTTTATACCCAAAAATAGCATAATTAGACTTCGACGGAAAAACCAGAGTTCAATTTCATATTGAATACAGTGCCGGATTTAATCAAGTCAAGATATTTTCTCTTAAACCGCGTTGTCCTGAACCATCATCTTGAATCCAGTTTCCTAAATTAGAATGCATCAGTTATAAAGTTGTATGCAAAGTTGTCAGTTCAGTTGAAACTGACTTACCATCGGAGACAGTGAGCAACAATTTGAAATAATTGTGATCGCGGGGAATTTTTAAATGAAGCCCCGGACCGGCACCAATATCTTTTACTGCAAGCGTATTTCCATATACATCACATTTCACCAGCGACCATTCAAAAGAAAGTCCCTGTACCTCATTGCCAAATTTCCACCCTTTCAATCCATCATGAACCATTGCATGATAAGTTAATTCCATATTTTCATACAACAGTATTGCAGGTTTCAATATCTTAACTCTCGGTGTCAGGTCATCAATTGTTTCATCCTTCAGAAAATCCTGCACACTGAAATAGGAGGTTTTGAATCTTCCTTTCCTGTCGGTCAGTCCATCGAAAGAAACTTTACTGCTTTCATGCTGGTCCTGCCATGAAGTGATAAAGAAGGGAGATTGATTATCTTTTGAGGAATATGTTATAAGTTCTTCAGCATCGATTTCGCTGTACACAAAATCGACCCCTGTCAAATTCAAATAATCTACAAACCGGGGGAGCAGATCATCTTCTTTTACCACCAGGCCCAGGTAATCAATTCCATTAACACTGCTGAGAAGTTTCCTTGCATGATAAACTGAAAGCTGGTTAACTTCAATATCAACAATAACAGGCCTGTCAGGATCAATTTGTTTGATGCCGGCAACAAGTTCCTTCATCCATTCGATATAGGCATTATTCTGATACAGCAGGCGCGGCTTCAGGTAGAAATCCTTTTGATTGTATTGTACATCATTTTGTATGTTCCAGGACTTGATATGTGCCTGTTCCCTGCGACGTGAAACCTTATTCAGAATGTCTCTTTTCAGTTTTTCTGCCTTTTCGGTGTCTTCTATGAAATCAATATCTGATGATACCCAAAAGCCGTAGGAAACATCAAGATTTAATTCAGAAGCGACTTGCAGGATGTTGTATTCATATATTGAACTGCCTTCAAATTTGATTGTATTAATCCCCAGTTTTTTAATGCTCTCAAAATCATTAAGCAACTTTTTGCGGTTAAGTACATGGTAGTCCTGCTGCCAGTTCCGTCGCTGCTTCAGATTAATGCCTTTAACCCCATGCAGGACACCATCAAAAACTGATTCTCTCAATTCTGATGGCTCATGAACTTCAGGCAGAGGTTTGAAAAGATACTCCGGCACATCATTTCTGAAGTGAAGGTTTCTGAGGACATGATTTTTGTCGGTGCTCAATCCGACCGGATGGGTGATGAGTGTAGCCACAGGCATTTTTTCATCAGCATCGTTTTGATGATAAATGACTGATTTTATTTCGGGAAAATTATTTTCAATTGATGCAAAGGCATCTTTGTACCATTCTGCCTGCCGGGGTTCTTCCCTTAATGAACCCATTTCGGTTATCATAACAGGCGTAAGCGGCAACTTCTTGAATTCTTCATGAAATGGCTCATACAGCCCGGCAAAATCATTCAACCGTTTGTCCTGATCCAACCTGCCATCATTCAGGATATTTACACCTAACCAATCGACATAATTCTTTCCGGGATAAAAAGATGCAACATGTTCAGGCTTCCATGGGTTCCATACCCAAATCACATTCCAAGCATCAATATTTTTAAAGATTTCATACGTATGAATCCAGGCTTTTTTGAATTTAACAGACCCCTCTGCCCCCTGGACATACCAAGGATAATCAGGATTATCAAATTCATGGGCAAACCTTAAAAATACCGGTCGCTGAAAAGCTTTAAGTGTTAATGCAAAACTCCGGATGTGCTCATCAAAGTAGCCTTCTTCAATCAAATCAAAAACATGTTGCCCCCCCTGTGAATAAAACCACGGTTCCCATGTAATCAAAGGCAAGGCTTTCTGGTTGTATAAAGAATCTATAAACGAACCTGCAATTCTTTGCTTTGGGTCGTTCTGCCACGGAAGGTCAAAAGAAATAATATCAAATGTACTGTTAATCTGCAATGAAAGTTGCTGTACCTTTTGAAGATCCGATTTGCCATTTCCTGATTCAGGTGCATAAATACCAAGATAATTTACCGAATTTTTATTTACTGGCTCCGGTTGCACTCCCAGCCACTTCACATATTCAGTCTGGTAATGAAGGATGCCTGTTGTGAGAAATAAGGCAACAGTTAAAGGAAGTGCAGCCTTCTGCCAGATTAATATACCGTAATCCTGAAGTTTCCTGATCAGTATGTTTCTGACATCAATATTAAAACTGAAAGTGATTAGTTTCTGTTTTTGATAGGCAAAAACAAATGAAAAGAACATAAAGACGGCATTCAGCAAAGCAAAACCTGCCATAAAAACGGAGAAGGGCGTGAAATCGATCGACAACCCATACACAATGGCAACCAGTGAAACTAATCCGATAATGATGTTTGGGATCAGTATCTTCCAGCTTGTGAGGTCTTTATCTTCCTTAGGGGTTGGCAGGTAAGGCACGTTTTTCCTTATAAAAGTGTAAATTGTTCCCAGAAGGAAGATCCACCAGGCACTAATTAACAGTAGTCCCCCCATAACATGAAAACCTCTTTCACTTTTATCCCAAAGCCACCGTTGTATGAAAAACCTTATCCCGAACACCGATAAAAAAACAGGGAAAATCATCACCCCGAAGTTAATGATATTGCCTCTCCATGGAATGATAGCTGTAAAAAGTGATACAACAGGAATCAGCATCGAAAGGAAGATAAATATTCCTGAAAGGTAGTACAGGGGTAATAGTCCGTAATGCAGTTTCTGCCTCCAGCTGAATTTTGAGAACAGCCTTGGATAGACCGATACAAGAAGTTCGAGCGTACCTCGTGACCATTTCAGCTGTTGCTTGTAATATGACGTAAGCGAAGATGGTGAAAGACCTTTTGTAAACGCATCAGGAACATACACCGATTTCCATCCCCTGGCATGAAGCTGCATGGCAGTATGCATATCTTCAGATAACCCTGCTGCATGTCCGCCTATTGAATCAAGCGCTTTCCGGCGGAATACACAATTGGCCCCGATGGCATTTACTGTTCCGTAGGAGTTCATTGACATCATCATCGGGCCATAAAACTGAAAAGTCTGCTCTGCAGCACCCCGGGCCACATATGATTCATCAATATTGTAATAGGCCTGTACCGACTGCACAAAACCAACCTGTTCATCCTCAAAATAAGGAATGACTTCATCAAGAAAGTTTTCACGCGGCACGTGATCAGGGTCCAGTATCAGGCAGATTTCACCTGTTGCCTGCTTCAACGCATTATTGATATTGCCCGCCTTGGCATCGATACGGTTATTCCTGGTTACATGAATGATGCCTTGCTGTTGACAAAATTCCTTTAAATGAGAATCATTGGCTTCATCACACAGATAGGTTGAGTGGGGATATTTAATCTGTTTGATGGCAAGCAGGGTTTGCTTCACCATTTCATAAGGTTCACCGGGGAAATAAGTCGTCAGTACATCGACTGTCGGCTTTCTGGTAAGAACCGGCTTTGTGGGAATCGAAATATCCCAGTAGTGATACCAGATGTAAATAATCCTCAGACTTTCATAGATCATCGGAAGAATCAGTAACCAGTAAAGAAAATGGTTCTGAATCAATACCGGGTTCATAAACCAGTAGAAAAAATTGGCGATGCTCAGCAGGCCCAGGATTATCAGAATTCTCAGGATAAGCTTTTCCCGTGGGGCGGGAGGTGTAATCAAGTTAACGTTTTTCATCTTGGCTCAATATGTAAAAAGGTATGTTTGCAGTTGCATAATAACCCTCTCTGTCAAAAACGTATGCAAATATCCGGTATGCACCTTCGTTTTCCGGGGTTAGAAAAGTTGCTTTGGTCTTATCAACTGTTATAAATCGTTCTATTTTTTTAATAGGACTGTAATCCATTCGTGCAGTATCCTGTCGGAGCCACCATGGCCAGTTCCATGCCTCAGGATACATCACCCATCTGACGGTAAGACTATCGGAATCTGTACCCCTGAGCAGGATTTCTGTTTCTTTCATCTGGTTAGGTTCAAATACGATATTGTCGAAGGAACTCATTTTCTCAACGAGCATCTGCTGTAATCCTATATTCTCATGATCCTTTTCCTGGTTTGTCCAAGTTTGTCGCAGAGTCTTTAGTGATTCACTTTTTTTATCCTCCAGAAACAGGCTGAACCAGGTATAGGTCCTTTCATGCTTATTGCCCCAGAAAAACAACAATGTCCCCAAACACTCTCCGGGTTTGTTATTTTCCATAAAATGGTAGCGTTGGATAATCTGTTCTGTTTTCTCTGCAGTGTTGTGTTCTACAGGCACCCACCATGAAGTCACTTTTGATTCCCATGGTCCATCCGCACCATATTCACTGATATAGAAAGGCTTTTTACCTGTGATAAAGGCAATCTGTTTTATTTTATCAAAAAGGTTTGGAGAATCGCTGAATATATTATATGCCAGCAGATCGAGCCGGGGAGAATGAAGATAAGTACTGACGGCCGACATCCTTCCCACTCCGGCTAGTGCTGTTGATACAGGGTGATCAGGATCTTCTGCTTTGATAATGCCGACCAGTTCATTAAAAGTTCTGATAAAGTTGTTCTTCCTTAAAACAAAAGGATAATACAATTCATTTCCCAGGTTCCACATCAATAAAGCAGGATGATCTTTATATTGCGACACCAGAGCCCTTACCTTTTCCTTTAACTGCCTGTTCTTTAATTCATCGGCATAATAATCATATTTTTGATGATGCGGAGGTATAGAAATGTCAACAATAACAGCAATATCATACCTGTATGCTTCATCAAGAATGCTTTTAAGGTTAACAGTATCATAAACCCGCAAAGTATTACCCCCTGTTTCTGCCAGTGCCGCTAGATAGCCGTTACCTCCGGCTCCGCGGATATAGAAAGGACTTCCGTTTCTTATCAGCTCATATCCTGAATCAGTTTTTTGAATATAAACCCGTGCCCCTGTATTATCTGATTTTTGATTCCCTGTATTGCATGAATAGATTACAAGAAATATCAGCAAGTAAGTTAGTTGTTTCATTTGGTTTAAAAAGCTAATATTTTACTCATTCCATTTTGGTTATATATAATGATTAACCCACTCCAAATGTTCACTAACTGTAAAAATGACATATTAATATTTTATTTGTATTGTCCAACGCGCATTAAACTGACAAAATTTCAACGGTAATCCTGTTGGTATTTTATTTGACTGTTGGTTAATATAAAAAAAAATAATGTCGAACTAAAGTATGGAGGGTTAAGTTATGACACTGGCAAGAAGAACTGAAAACGTATTTCCATCATTATTTGACAGAATTTTTAACGGAGATTTGATGGATTGGGGGATGTCGAATTTTTCGGCACCAAACAGTACTTTACCGGCAGTGAATGTACGTGAAACCAATGATGAATTTGTAATCGAAGTAGCTGCTCCCGGTATGAGCAAAAAAGACTTCAGGATTAATTTCCAGAACAATGTACTGACGATTTCTTCTGAGAAAAAGGAAGAAAAGAATGAGAAGGAAAACAACTACACCCGTCAGGAATTCAGCTACCAGTCGTTCCAGCGTTCATTCACGGTACCGCATAATGATATTGACAGCGAAAAAATCAATGCTTCCTATGCTGATGGAATTTTGCATGTAAAACTTCCAAAACGTGAAGAAGTGAAGCCAAAACCGGCAAGAGAGATTAAAATTTTATAGGAAAGGGAAGGCAGGATTCGTTCCTGCCTTTTTTTTAAAAGCATTCGGCTAATGTGGGCTTAAAATTTTTTAACTAAATAATCTAAAGTAATCGTGTCAATTCGTTTAAATTCGTGCACTTAAAAATCAGACATTTTTTTAACAGGTATAAAACGTAATAAAAACTAATTATCAAATAAGAAATATAACTGATATGATTCAAACGGTAGATATAAGGGAACTCAACGAACGGATTCAGCAGGAGAGTTCATTTGTTGACCTGATAAACATGGAAATGAAGAAGGTTATCGTAGGCCAGAAACATCTTGTGGAAAGCCTGCTGATTGGATTGCTGTCAAATGGGCACATCCTCCTTGAAGGGGTTCCCGGACTGGCAAAAACCCTTGCCATAAAATCACTGGCACAGACTATCAGTGCCAGATTCGCCAGGATTCAGTTCACACCCGATCTGTTACCGGCCGACCTTCTTGGCACGATGATATACAGTCAGAAGAGGGAAGAATTTACAATCAAGAAAGGCCCCATCTTTGCCAACTTCATCCTTGCCGATGAAATCAACAGGGCACCTGCAAAAGTGCAGTCAGCCCTTCTTGAAGCCATGCAGGAAAGGCAGATTACAATCAGCGATACTACTTTTAAACTTGATGAACCGTTCCTTGTCATGGCCACACAAAACCCCATTGAACAGGAAGGTACGTATCCGCTACCTGAGGCACAGGTCGACCGGTTTATGCTGAAGGTAGTCATCAGATACCCCAACAAGGAAGAGGAACGACTGATTATAAACCAGAACCTTTTGAAGCAATTCCCTGAAACTTCAACCATTCTGAGACCTGAAGACATTATCAGGGCCCGTGAGGTGGTAAAGGATGTATACATGGATGAAAAGATACAGCGATATATTGTCGACATTGTATTTGCTACTAGGGAACCTGAATCATACCAGCTGTCAAAATACAAGGAAATGATTTCATACGGCGCCTCGCCCAGGGCAGGTATCAGTCTGGCGCAGGCTGCCAAAGCTTTTGCTTTTATCAAGCGCCGCGGATATGTAATCCCCGAGGATGTCAGGGCAGTATGTCCTGAAGTTCTGAGGCACCGTATCGGGCTCAGCTATGAAGCCGAAGCGAACAATATCACCTCCGAGGAAATCATTACTGATATTTTGAATAAAGTTGAAGTCCCGTAGATTCCAGCTCAGGTAAAAATCAAAAACTTCATACTCCCTTATGGAGACAAGTGAATTATTAAAGAAAGTACGGAAAATTGAGATCAAGACGCGTGGGTTATCGCGCAATATATTTGCGGGGGAATACCACAGTGCCTTCAAAGGCCGTGGTATGGCTTTCTCCGAAGTAAGGGAATACCAGTTTGGTGATGATATCAGAAACATCGACTGGAATGTAACAGCAAGGTACAACCACCCCTATGTTAAAGTATATGAAGAGGAAAGGGAACTAACTGTAATGCTGCTCATTGATGTCAGCGGTTCACGTAACTTCGGCACCTTTGAAAAATTGAAAAAGAATGTCATTACCGAAATTGCAGCCATTCTTTCATTTTCTGCCATACAAAACAACGACAAAACCGGGGTGATATTCTTTTCTGACAAAATTGAAAAATTCATTCCGCCCAAGAAAGGGAAAAGCCATATCCTGCGCATCATCCGCGAACTGATAGATTTTCAGCCCCAACATAAAGGGACAGATATCACCGAAGCCGTCAGGTACCTGACAAATGCCATAAAAAAAAGATGCACTGCTTTTGTGATTTCCGACTTTATGGATGAAAAACCAGGCCTTGAACTGGCACTTTCCATTGCAAACAATAAACATGATGTAGTAGCCCTGCAGATTTATGATCAACGGGAAAGAGAGTTGCCACCAATCGGGATGATTTTGCTGAAGGATGCAGAAACAGGAAAAGATTTGTGGGTTGACAGCAGTTCAAAAAGCGTGCGGAAACTTTATGCCGAATTTTGGAGAAACCACATGGTAAGGCTCGACCAGTTATTTAAAAAATGTGGTGTTGATTATGCATCCATCAGTACGGCTGAAGACTATGTTAAATCACTGATGAACCTCTTTAAGAAAAGAGCGGTTAAACAATAAGGCTCCATGAAATTAAAAATAATTCCATATTTCATAACTGTACTTATTCTTCTTTCGGGCAGTGCATACGGACAACGCATTAAGGCAACTGCAAGTCTCGATTCTACAAATATTCTGCTGGGCGACCAGGTAAGGCTTTTTCTTGAAATAGACCATCCCGTAAACATTCAGGTAAGTTTCCCAAAGGTTCCTGACATGATTATCGACAGGATTGAAGTCCTCAGGCGATTTGAACCCGATACTTTTGAAACTGATGACAGCAACTACCAGAAACAGATACAGTCGTTTTTAATAACCTCATTCGACAGCGGCTCATATGTCATTCCGCCGTTCTGGTTTAAAATCAACCTCGATAACCGGGTCGACTCTATCCGCACAAATCCGGTAACCCTTAATGTCTACAGCCTGCCTATTGATACCACCCGCGGGCCAACTGACATCAAAATGCCATATGATGCACCTGTTACACTCAAGGAAGTCACCCCATATATTCTTGGGGCAATCCTTATTGGTGCCATCCTGTTTTTTATTTTTTATGCCTTAAGAAGGAAGAAAAACAACAAGCCATTGTTTGTACTTCCCAAAAAGCCAAAAGAACCTGCGCATGTTATTGCATTGCGTGAGCTCGACCGCATAAAAAAGGAGAAACTCTGGCAGCAGGGTAAAACCAAACAGTTCTACAGTGAGATTACCGAAACATTAAGAAGATATATTGAAGAACGTTTTGAAATCAAGGCGATGGAGCAGACTTCAGATGAAACGCTTGAAAGTTTTCAGATACGGTCAGGCCTTCTTGACAACAAAACTTACAATAATCTTAACATGATACTGAAGACGGCTGACCTTGTAAAATTTGCCAAATACCAAACTTTGCCCGATGATGACAATATGACGCTTGTAAATGCATATTTCTTTGTCGACAACACAAAAATTGAGAAGTTACCTGAAGCCCCAAACAAGTCAAATGAGGAAGATGGTGAAGATGTTGAAATTAAATGATTGATCAGGAATGTTTGAAGGAATAATATTTGACAACCCGGAATATTTCTATTTGTTGCTGGCCATAGTGCCAATGACAGCCTGGTATGTGCTGAGGCAGAAGAAAAACCATGCAAGCATTCAGGTTTCATCTGCTGCACCTGTCTTCAAGGCGCCCAAGACAATCCGGTATTATCTGCGTCATCTTGTATTCTTGCTCCAGATACTGGCATTTGCTGCATTTACTGCGGTACTGGCACGGCCCCAATCGTCGAGTAACTTCGAGAATGTAACAACCGAAGGGATTGATATTGTCATCTCCCTCGACATTTCTACAAGTATGCTTGCAAAAGATTTCGTCCCCGACAGGCTCGAAGCTGCAAAAAAGGTGGCAATGGAATTTATCTCAGGACGGCAGTACGACAGGATGGGCCTTGTCATTTTTGCCGGAGAGGCATTTACACAAGTCCCGCTGACAACCGACCGGACTGTTCTGCTGAACCTGTTTAAAGACATCCGTACAGGAATGATTGAGGACGGGACAGCTATAGGCAACGGTCTTGCAACTGCAGTTGCAAGATTAAAAGACAGTGATGCCATCAGCAGGGTCATCATCCTTCTGACCGACGGGGAAAATAATGCAGGAGAGATTGCCCCGCTTACAGCAGCTGAGATTGCCCGCACCTTTGGCATCAGGGTGTACACAATCGGAGTAGGGACAATAGGTACGGCCCCCTACCCTGTTCAGACTCCTTATGGCGTTCAGTTGAGGGATATAGAAGTAAAAATTGATGAAAAAATGCTTCAGGAGATTGCTGGCATAACAGGCGGAAGATATTTCAGGGCTACCAACAACAGTAAATTAGCAGAGATTTACAATGAAATAGACCAGCTGGAGAAATCGAAAATCGAAGTGCGTGAGTTCAGCCGCCGGGCCGAGGAGTTTTTACCATTTGCGCTGGCAGGAATTTTGTTATTAGTGTTGAGCCTGATTCTCAGGACAACAATTTTCAAAACTATTCCTTAATTGATTGAAGATGGAAATGTTCAGGTTTGCACATACAGAATATTTATGGGGTTTGATAATCATTCCTTTTCTAATCCTGATATTCATCTGGTCGAGAATATCACGAAGGCATGCCTTAAAAAAGTTTGGAAACAGGCAACTGTTAAACGATTTGATGCCATTTGCTTCCAAAAGCAGGCCTTTTCTGAAATTCTTTATACTGACCCTCGCACTGGCATGTTTCATATTAGGTACAGCGCGACCGCAGTTTGGCTCAAAACTTAAAAAGGTAGAGCGTGAAGGAGTTGAGATCATTATTGCACTGGATGTTTCAAACAGCATGCTTGCCGAAGATATCCAGCCCAACCGGCTGGAGAGGTCGAAACGAGCAATCTCAAGGCTGGTCGACAGGTTGAAGGATGATAAGATCGGGCTGATTGTTTTTGCCGGCGAGGCATATATCCAGTTGCCAATTACAACCGACTATAACTCTGCAAAATTATTCCTCGAAGCTGTGAGTACTGAAATTGTCCCCCGCCAGGGTACAGCAATTGGAGCAGCTATTAACATGGCAATCCGGTCGTTTACGCCAGGAGGGATTGCCAATAAGGCTATCATTGTAATCACCGATGGTGAAAACCATGAAGATGATCCTGTTACTGCCGCACAGGATGCAGTCAAAAACGGAATCATAGTGCACACAATCGGCATGGGATTGCCACAGGGATCGCCTATACCCGTGTCGCGCGGTGGCCAGACCGATTACATGCGCGACAGGAACGGGAATGTAGTTATCACCCGCCTCGATGAACCAATGCTTGAACAGATTGCAGAAGCAGGCAAAGGTATTTATGTAAGGGCCAATAATGCACAGGTAGGACTGAATGTATTATTTGATGAAATCAACAAACTTGAGAAGGAAGAAATTGATTCACTTGTTTATTCTGAATATGAAGATCAATTTCAGTACTTTTTTGCTTTTGGATTATTGTTATTGTTGATTGAGTTTTTTATCCTTGAAAGGAAGAACAGGTATTTAATGAAAGTGAAGATATTCTCAACAAAATAAAATAGGAAGAAAATGAAGCAATATATCATATTGTTCTTTCTGCTGACATTAACATATACCTCATTCGGACAGAATGAAAGAAAATTCGTCCGCAGAGGTAACAAAATTTTTATGGATGCTGTCAAAGATACTACCCGGCTTGATACTGCCAGATTCAGCCAGGCTGAACAGGAATATCTGAAAGCGCTGGAAAGAAGGCCTGATAATGACAGATGGAATTTCAATCATGCTGATGCATTATATAAGCAGATGCAGTTCCAGGAAGCAGAAAAGAAGTTTGAAGAGCTTGCAAAGGTACTTGAAACACCCGAGGAACAGGCCCGGGCGTTGCACAACAAGGGAAACAGCCAACTGATGCAACAACGGATAGATGACAGCATTGAAACCTACAAGGAAGCCCTTCGCAGGAATCCGCATGACATCGACACGAAATACAACCTGGCTTATGCACAGATGCTGAAGAAGCAGCAGGAGCAGCAGCAACAACAGCAACAAAAACAGGATCAGCAACAGCAACAACAACAGCAGAACCAGGACCAGCAACAGAGCCAGAATAACCAGGACCAGCAACAGAACCAGAATCAACAGCAACAGCAACAACAGCAGCAGACAAAAATATCGAAACAGGATGCTGAGCAACTTCTGCAGGCACTGCAGAATGATGAAAGAAAAATACAGGAAAAAGTAAATAAGGAAAAGGCTGAAAGGGCAAAGCCTTCAAGAACCGATAAAGAATGGTAACTGATTAAGAGAAGCAGGAATGACAACAAAGAAACTGATAATATTCTTCTTGCTGGTGTTGACAGTTTGGAACACATCGGCTGTACAGGCCCGGTTTGTGATGTCAGCACCCGCAGCAGTTGAGATGGGACAACAGTTCAGGCTTACCTTCACAATCAACCAGAGAGCCTCTAACCTCCAGCTCCCCCCCGGATTAACTGATAACTTTGAAGTTCTGATGGGCCCAAGTACCGGCCAATCAACAAGTATAAGTACAATTAACGGACAAACTACCACAGAGGTCACTTTTTCATTCACTTATATCCTGCGGGCAAAACAGGAGGGGTCATTCGAAATCAGGCCGGCTTCCATCGAAACCGAAGGTAAAATTATTGAATCGAATTCCCTGAAATTGCAGGTTGTTAAGGCACAGGCCCGGCAACAGCAATCACAGCAGCAACAACCTCAGGGAGGAGATACAGGCCAGGCACGGCAGCAGACCGACCTTGGTGGGGATAACCTGTTCCTGCGTGTCGATTTAAGCAGGCAAAATGTTTTCAGAGGAGAACAACTCATTGCCACTGTTAAACTGTATGCCGATCCCGACATACCTATTTCAGGTTTCGATGAAGTGAATCTACCTACATATGAAGGATTTTTTACTCAGGATGTTGAAATCCCCAGGCAAATCAACTTCACGAGAGAGGTATACAATGACAGGATTTACCAGGTAGGTGTGTTAAAGAAAACAGTGCTGATTCCGCAGCAGAACGGCACACTGACTGTCAACCCGTTTAACATGTCGCTGCTTGTACAGCAAAGGGTAAGGCCAAGAAGTTTCTTTGATGATTTCTTTAGCGGGGTTCAGACAGTAAAAACAACAATCTCAAGCAAACCTGTTCATGTTAATGTTAAAGATTTACCAGCACAACCTGATAACTTTTACGGAGGCGTAGGAAATTTCAATCTCACTTCAGAACTGAGCTCCGAACAGGTGACCACAAATGATGCGGTCACCCTGAAATTAACAATCAGCGGAACAGGCAACATCAGGCTGATACGAAACCCAGAATTGCAGTTACCTGCCGATTTTGAAGTTTATGACCCCAGGGCTACTGAGAATATAAAGGCAACTGACAATGGCATCTCTGGTACCAAAACCGTTGAATATCTATTCCAGCCAAGGTTTGAGGGAGTTTATACAATACCGGCAGTACAGTTCACATTTTTTAATCCTTCAAGCGGGTCCTATGTTACCCGAACGACTCAGCCATATACTCTGTATGTTGAAAAAGGAACAGGTTCACAAACAGCCACAGTTGTTAATCCCCGTCAGCGGGAAAACCTTCAGCTTCTTGGTCAGGATATCCGGTTTATCCGACAGGGTAATCCAATGCTGCGAATCCATGGCACTACATTCTATGGAACCCCTGCTTTTTATTCAGTATACGGAGGCAGTACACTGCTGTTCCTGATGCTCATTTTCATTTACCGGAAAAAAGTACAGGAAAATGCGAATGCAGCACTTGTCCGCAACCGGAAGGCTAACCGACTTGCCGTAAAAAGGCTTCGGGAGGCTGCCGGCCACATGAAGAATAACCGTAACGAAAAATACCATGAGGCAATCCTCAAAGCATTTTGGGGATACCTCAGCGATAAACTTGGCATCCCTGTGGCAAAACTCAACCGGGAAAATGCAGTACTCACACTCAGGGAGAAGAATGTTGAACAGGAACTCATCGATGAGCTGACACAGATTATCGACACCTGTGAATTCGCCCGGTATGCACCTGCCGGGGGGTCTGAGGCACGTGAAGAACTGTATAAAAAAGCAGTCACAGTAATGAGCAGGCTCGACCGTCAAATTAAAAATTAATTAAAACATCATTTTACAAATTCAGCTCAACTGAAACGTAAATAGTGAAAACATATAAAAGCATAGCTGACTGATGAACAAGCATTTAAAAAAATATACCCTGAATAGCATGTTGCTGATCGTTTTTCTGATGGCAACTACCACTGTTTCAGCTCAGGATTCCATTCAGGTCTTATGGGAAAAGGCAAATGCATGGTATACAACCGAAAATTATCAGGAGGCAATATCTGCATATGAACAAATCCGGCAGACAGGCAGGGAATCGGCAAGGCTCTACTTTAATCTGGGTAACGCCTACTATAAGGTTGGCAACATCAATCATGCAATCCTGAATTATGAGCGTGCCAAACTTCTAGCCCCAAATAATGAAGACATCGATTTTAACCTCAGGCTGGCCAATCAGTTTGTTGTGACTGAAATCAATGCGCTGCCCCAGCCTTTCTTTCTGCGTTGGCGCAACAACATTATCAATCTTTATCCGGCTGATACATGGGCAATGTTCAGCATAGGTGCATTTATTCTTTTCCTCACTTTACTTGGTCTGTTCATCTTCGGCCGGAGTACAGCCATTAAACAGGTGTCCTTTTGGGTTGGTATTTTTGCCTTTATAGTGTCGGGCTTCACTTTCTCATTTGCAGCAAAACAAAAGGAAAAAATTAACCAGCGAAGCCATGCCATAGTTTTTTGCCCGCGGGTAACTGTAAAAAGCGCTCCTGCGCCAACCAGTACCGATCTGTTTCTCCTTTATGAAGGTGTAAAGGTTGAAATTTCCGACAGCGTGACAACATGGAAAGAAATAAAACTCCCCGATGGCAATGTAGGCTGGTTACCAGATTCCTGCATCGTACGGATATAATATGAACATAATCCCAAACCACCATCAGAAATAATCCTTAAATTGCACGAAAAACCGTCGGGTTATTACTTCTTTCATGTTTGTACCCGGCAATAATGATTATAGTGCTTCACAACAAGAAAATACAAAATGGAAATTGATATTAAACTGGCCGTCCTGATTGACGGCGACAACATCCCTTCAGCCTATGTAAAAGAGATGATGGAAGAAATTGCAAAATACGGGAATCCTACAATTAAACGAATATATGGAGACTGGACAAAGCCATTCCTGGCCAAATGGAAAAACCTACTCCTTGAAAATGCCATTACACCTATACAGCAATACAGTTACACCTCAGGTAAGAATGCTACTGACTCAGCCATGATAATCGATGCCATGGATATCCTGTACAGCCAAAAAGTAAATGGATTCTGCCTGGTATCCTCCGACAGTGATTTCACAAGGCTTGCTACCCGCCTCAGGGAAGCGGGGATGAAGGTATATGGAATTGGGGAAAAGAAAACGCCCGATCCCTTTATTGTTGCATGCGATAAATTTATTTACGTTGAAATCCTTCAGAACAGGGCAAAGGAAAGTGAAAATACTGCTGTGCCCGATAAGCCGGAAAAGAAAACACAATTCGATAAAATAACTCCCAAGGTGATTAAGCTGATTGCTTCCACAATCTCCGATTTAGCCGACGACGACGGGTGGGCATTCCTTGGTGATGTAGGCAGCCTGCTGCAGAAAAAACAACCAAACTTCGACTCCAGGAATTATGGTTTTGAAAAGCTGACACCCCTGATTGACTCCATTGGTAAATTTGAAATTGACCAGCGTGAAGGCCGGCAGGGAAAATTTAAGCTGATATATGTCCGGAATAAAAGAAGGTAGTTCCAGCATCTGAAAAAGACTTTTTGCCTGTATTGCATATATTTTTTGTAAATTCCTGATGGATTTTATTATTGAACAGGATGACAGAACAAATATCAGACAGGAATAATATTAAAAAAATTGCTGTACTTACTTCAGGAGGTGATTCCCCGGGAATGAATGCTGCCATCAGGGCAGTTGTCAGAAGTGCCAGGTACAGGGGGCTGGAGGTAGCAGGTGTAATGAATGGTTACTCAGGGCTCCTGAACAATGAATTTATCAGGCTGCAGTCACACTCAGTATCAAAGATAATCTCAAGGGGTGGCACGATGCTTAAATCATCAAGGTGCCCCGAATTCCACCAGAAGGAGGCTCGGGCAACAGCCATACGGAACATGTGCGGCCAGGGGGTCGACGGACTTGTTGTTCTTGGGGGCGATGGCTCTTTCCGTGGGGCCGAATTACTCTGGAGAGAGTTCGGGTTCCCGGTAGTAGGAGCCCCCTGTACCATCGACAATGATATTTACGGAACAGATTACACAATCGGATTCGACACTGCCCTTAATACAGCTGTAAATGCCATTGATAAGATAAGAGATACTGCAGATTCACATAATATGGTTTTTTTTGTTGAAGTGATGGGGCGCCACTCGGGATTCATAGCCCTTCATACAGCCATTGCAACCGGTGCAGAAGCTACTTTATTGCCTGAAACACCTACTAGCATCGAGCAGCTTTGCAACTACCTGACAAGTGAACGCAGGAAAAATAAAACCTCAGGCATCATTATTGTCGCTGAAGGTGACCAGGAAGGAGGGGCAGCAACGATTGCAGAAAAAGTAAAACAAAGATTGCCTGAATATGAAACAAGGGTAACTACCCTTGGGCATGTACAGCGCGGTGGGGCACCTACCTGTGAGGATCGTGTTCTTGCAAGCCTGATGGGTTATGAATGTGTGTGTGCCCTGCTGGAAGGCCATCACGGCATCATGGTGGGAAAGGTCCACCGTAAAATCGTGCATATCCCCTTCGAAGAGGCTTATTCCCGTCATGATGAAATTGATAAAGACTGGATAAAAATCAGCCGAATCATCTCCATCTGATACATCTATCTGAAAAGGCTCAGAACCTCTTCCTTTGTGATTTCCTGTAAGGGATTATTGGAATTGATAAACTTCTCGGCCAGGGAACTCTTTCGTGCCTGCAGTTCCTGGATCTTTTCCTCTATTGAACCTTTCGTAATAAACCGGTACACAAACACATGCCTGCGCTGACCAATCCGGTGGGCCCTGCTGATAGCCTGATTTTCAGCAGCCGGGTTCCACCAGGGATCTATTATAAACACATAGTCGGCACTTACCAGGTTCAATCCTACACCTCCGGCTTTAAGTGAGATCAGAAAAATCCTGTTGTCTGTATCAGTCTGGAACTGGCTGATGACCTCTTTCCTGTTCACTGATTTTCCAGTCAGCATACTGTATTTCCAACCTTCACTTTCAATCCTGCTTCTTATCAGCTCCAGGTGTTTTACAAAAGATGAAAATATCAGCACCTTATGGTTTTCAGCAACTACACTCTCAATCATCCTGAATATTTCTTCAAACTTCCCTGATTCCGATTCCTCCATACCTTGCAATAATCGGGGATGATTCGCCAGTTGCCTGAGCCTTGTGAGTCCCTGTAAAACAATCATTGCTGAATTTTTGATACCTTCGTTTTCAATCATTGCCAAAATTGAATTCCGGATGACTGATTTTTCTGTCTCATAAGTCTTGTGCTGACGCTCATCCATTTCACACAAAATGACCTGCTCCATCAGGGGTGGAAGATCTTTTGCCACCTCATCTTTTGTTCTACGCAAAACAAATGGTCGTATTAAAATTTGGAGCTTTTCCTGCTGATCGGCATTGCTGTGTTTCTCCACAGGTGTAATAAAGTATCGCCTGAAAAAGGCAAGGTTTCCCAGTATTCCTTTATTCAGGAAATTCATCTGGGCCCAGAGATCTGACAGGGAATTCTCTATTGGAGTTCCTGTAAGTGCAATCCTGTAATGACTCTGAAGCTTCATTACTGCCTTGTATGTTTTCGACAATGGATTTTTAACATACTGGCTTTCATCAAGTATGAGATAATAAAATTTTAGGTTCGACAATGTCTCCGCATCATTACGAATGGTACCGTAGGTGGTAAGGATAATATCAAAGTAAAAAACTGCGTTATCCAGTTCTTTACCAGTCTTCCTCGCCTGCCCAACATGCATGTATACCTTAAGGGAAGGGGTAAATTTCACGATTTCGGCCTGCCAGTTGTGCACCAGAGAAGTGGGAAGGACAATCAGGGTTGCCGGTTGTGCCGGTTCATCAGGCAAAGGAGATTCAAACAAATTGAGCTGGCCGTAAGGGTGGCTGCCATTCACCAACGCAGGCGCAGGAACCCTGCGTTTCAGCTTTAACAGCAACGCCAGTGTCTGAAGTGTCTTTCCAAGCCCCATGTCATCGGCAAGGCATCCGCCAAATCCATTCATATGGAGGCCGTACATCCACCTGAATCCTTCTTTCTGATAACTTCTGAGCTCTGCATTTAACCCTTCAGGCAGCTGCACATTGCCAGCTGAAACCACCTTCAGCATTCGGTCAACTATCGACTGTTTTTCGGCTTCAAGCACCTGCCTGACAAGTGCATAATGATGTTTCCCAAATTCCATCCTGTCTTCTCTGGCCCGGGCAAACGGCAATACGCTCCGGTAAGTGGCAAACCATTCTTCAGGAATGACTGCCACCTTACCGTCAGGCAGTTCAAATTCGCGAATCCCGTTAAGGATGTTATTCTTTAGCTTAATGAACGGAAAACTGAATGCGCCAAAAGTAACAGTGGCATGCACATCGAACCAGTCGCCTCTGACATCCGCCTTTACTTCAAGATGTTGCTCGCCGGTGAAATAATTCTTCTCCAGGGTTCCCTGCCCCAGTTCAATGCCTGCCTTTTGCAGTTCTGTTTTATTCCTGCCAAGCCAGTTAATCAGATTATACAACAATTCCTGCCCTGAAAAAGAGTTAGCACCTGACAGCTCAAAAAACCCCTCCTTTTCCTTCAATCCAAATTCCCGGAGCCTGTCAATAATAGATCCCTCCCAACCCTTATTGCGCTTAATTTTTCTGAATACTATATCTTCTCCATCTTTTCTGTAATGAACAGCCACTTCCCTTCCGGTTCCCGGAAGAAACAATTCATCACCATACCTGAATTTCAAAACAACGCACGGCTCAAACCTAAGATTGCGTTCCGGGGTTATGACAGCCACCTTTTCCACTTCACCTTCCTGCAGCATAAAACCTTTTGCAACGACATCAAAATCGCGGATGGTTTTCCGGATAAACCCTGAGTAATATTTATCTTCAATAGCATGGGGTACCGAAACATATTCCTTTGTGAGGAAGGGAGTAAGCTTTTTACCTTCAAGCTTTTCAAAAATCAGCAGCTGGTTCCTGTACACTGCAATGCAGGGCAAATTGCTCACCACTGTCATCTTCTTATTTAACAGATTTACTTCTTTTTCATCAAGGAATATCTTTAACCGGTACCTTGTCTCCGACTCTGAACGATCAAAATAAAATACTGGTCTTGCAAAAAAGGGAGGAACATCAATTTCATCCTCATCATACAGATTGGCATATTTGACCTCTTTGTTCAGCAATCGGACCGGGCTCAGCATCAGGATCCGCACGACATCCCACATGCACTGTTCAATGTGGGGTATTACCTGTTTCTGGAACCGTGAGGTTTCAAGCCTTGAATAAAACTCCGATACATTGGCCGCCCTCGAAAACCTTTTCATTAGACGCTCATCACTGTAACGGTCAATCAGTTCAACAAGCTCTTTTTCATAAGGTTTGAATTCATAATCAAGATCTTTATAATCATTTGGCTTTACAAGTTTGATGGTGGTGTAAAATTTATCCTCCTTCTGTATCAGGTACGGAAGAAAAATATTACCCACATAACGGTGCTGTGTCAAAACAATTACAAACTCCTTATCAGCCATCAGTCCATCTGTTGAGATAAAAAATAACCTCAAAGATAAGCACTGTTCTACAAAGGGCAAAAAGAAGGGCCTTCAGGAAAAGTATTCATCTAATATGCCTTCAGCAGGAATCACACGAATGGCTTTCCTGAAAAGTTTCATTAATTTTACAATGATCTATTTGCAGAATACCCGGTTGAGGCTGTCCGGAAGGAACAACCGTTACATGGCAAACAGATTGAGTACAATGAAAAACATAGATTACGGTACTGACTTAATAAAAAACATCTACATATGAACCAGCTATTTGTAAAGGAAATCAATCCAAAGGGCAATCTTTCCCTGGCAGAGGCAGAACACCTTCTGGAAAATCAGACAGTCACCCATCATGTTGATAAAATCAACTGGAAAGAGTATAGCTACAGGCCTGACGTTTTGTTTCGGATAGGCCATACCGGAGATGAAATCTGGCTGAAATATTATGTGGCCGAAAAGCATCTGCGGGCGGTTGAAACCAACATCAACGGTGATGTATATAAAGACAGTTGTGTCGAGTTTTTTATCTCACACGACAATGACAATTATTACAACCTGGAGTTCAGCTGCATCGGGACCGTACACCTTGCCTGGGGACCCAACCGGCACAACAGGAAGAAGATTAATCCTGAACTGATAAATAAAATTTCAATCCGTTCCACACTTGGCAACCAGCCTTTCGACAAGAAATCAGGAGACTTTCAGTGGGAAATGATGATCCGTATACCCATTGAATGCTTTACATTCAGCAATCTTAAATCATTTAACGGGTTGAAGGCTTCAGGGAATTTTTATAAATGCGGTGATGAAACCGAAGTTCCGCATTTTGTTACATGGAACCCGGTACAAACTAATCAGCCCGATTACCACAGGCCTGAATATTTTGGCAGCATCGAATTTGAATAAGGGCAACGGTTAAATTTCTCCCCTGGCAATCTTTTTATGAGGCAGTGTTTCCCTGTTCTGATAAGACTGAACAAATGAGTACACCAGCAAAAGGCCAGAGGCTGCCAGTGCCACATAAGCTACCAAAGCCGATTCCTGCCACTGACCGGCTGCAATGGCGACAAGTGCCCATATCCCGACTACTGCTGATTCTCTCAGATTGCGGAAATAAATCAGCAGGCAGTAAATGGCTGTTGCAAATAAAATAAGTACCGTCACCCAACCTTCCTGTAAAGCAAAAGCCCCGGAAGGGTCAAGGCTCACCGACAATGCCGACAGATTGGCAAGGGTTGCGGCAACTATCCATCCGAGGTAAACAGCAATTGGCCACCATACAAAGGCAATAATCCTGACAGGTGCATCCCAAATCTCCAGTTTCAGTCTGAACATCATCATCACCAGGGATGTCAGCAACAGCAATATCAAAAAGAATGATATGGCAATCATGTCAGCTGTCCAGGCTAAAATCCAGAACCCGTTTGCAAGGTTGCTCACGGTAAACCATATGCCTGTCTTTTGTATATACCCATCATCCTTTTTCTTAAACCATACATACCACTGGAAACCTAAGAAAGCTGCAAGAAGAAGATAGATGATGCCCCAGATGGAGAAAGCATAACCTGCAGGCGTGAACAGATTCTGATACCTGTCGCTGACCTCCCCCACCGAGGCATTGTTGAAAGCACCTGTACCTGTAAGGTAATTCAGGACAAGTGTAATTAAGAAGGATATACTGTTGAGAACAAGGAATACAATTTGCTTCATTTTCTGCTAATTTTAAGAAAAGATACAAAATTTTTGTCAGGCTGATTTATAGAAGGATAACAGTAATCAGGTTTAAGATGACAAAATTGCTTACTACCGCAATACAACACCGAACCTTTATCCCCTTTCAGATCAACCAGCATTGCCTTCTCTCCCACTTTTACATGATACGCCACAACCTGGTCACGTGCAAACACTCCTGTTGAGATCACCGCCTTCATCCTACTGACCCAGAATATATTGTATACCGGTGCCTTAATTTATCGTTTTTGAAAAGCGACTAAAAAAGCACCAAGTAACTGTTCTTTTCATTCATTATAATTCATAACTTTATGTACTGGTTTTGTTATTTTTTAAAGTCATTTTACATACCAGTTTAGCAGATAAACCGAAAACTATGAATAAACGGCCATTGGATTGTGAAACAAATTAAAACTAATCATGACAACCCGGCGATTGGAATTGGGCTCTGTTAAAAATAGCATTCTGCTGCATCTCATGTTCTGGTTATTCATTGTAACATATTTTGCCTGGGGTATTGGATTCCAAAATAACCCGGTAAAATCTTTTATTAATGCATCTTTCTATTTGCCTGGATTTTTTGTTATCGTTTACTCACTCTTGTATTTTCTGGTTCCAAAATACCTGCTTCCACGGAGGTTTTTCTTATTCTTCTTCGGCCTTTTTGTTGTGCTTGCCATTTGTATATTCTATACCAGGGTTGCACAACTCTCATTATATGATTCCCAGCCAGTCAGAGGGGTGACTTTGACTGCGGGCAGAAATGTGTTGCCTTTTATTCATGTTGCAGCCATTGCCCTTTCAATAAAGCTGTTAATTTACTTATATCAGCAAACGAATCAGACTCTGGAGGCAGAGAAGCAAAAATCAGAAGCAGAATTGCAATGCCTGAAAGCTCAGCTTCACCCGCATTTTTTATTTAATACTTTAAACAGTTTATATGCCCATACCCTGGAAGCTTCTCCCAAATCACCTGAAATAGTGATGAAACTATCTGAACTTTTACGGTTTATGATATATGAAGGAAAGACTTCCAAAATTCCCCTGGCAAAAGAAATTCATTTAATAGAAAATTATATTGCCCTTGAAAAATACAGGTATGGCGACAGGCTCGATTTATCGGTATCAATTTCAGGAGATGTTTGGCATTATCAGATTGCACCCTTGTTACTTCTTCCATTTGTGGAAAATGCCTTCAAGCACGGAACCAGTAAACAACTGGATCAATGCTGGATAAGCTTCAACCTTTCCATGGAAAGTTCGGTTATGTATTTTAAACTGGTAAACAGTATAGAACCTGACAAGGAAGATGAAAAGCCTGCAAAAGATGGCGGTCTCGGGTTGTTGAATGTAACAAAACGGCTCAGGCTGCTTTATAAAGACAAGCACCGTTTTACTGCAAAAAAAATGGAAGAAGTTTTTGTTGTAGATCTTGTACTTAACCTCGAACCTTTAGAATATAAATATGCAGAAATGGAAATGTATCATAGTGGATGATGAACCACCGGCAATTAAAATTCTCAGTAGCTATATAAAAGCTATAGAGTACCTTGAAATAGTAGGGGTTTCTAACAATGCGTTCCAGGCAATTGAGATTATGAATTCCCACAAGGTCGATCTCATGTTTCTTGATATCAACATGCCGAAACTTTTAGGGACCCAGCTCATAAAAACCATCCGGCATCCTCCTAAAGTAATTTTTACAACTGCCCACAAGGATTATGCAATTGAAGCATTTGATCTGGATGCTGTGGATTATTTATTAAAACCGGTTTCAGTTGAACGGTTTCTGAAAGCTGTGAATAAATTCTGCCAGGAAAGTTGCACTAATCCCATGGTTTTAAATGGAAACCATCCGGGATTCCTATACTTCCGTGCCGACCGTAAAATGGTGAAGGTGTTTTTGGATGATATCACCTACATAGAAAGCAGGAAGGATTATATTCTGATTCACCGACAGAATGATACAAACCTGAAGGTTAAGTATGCGATCAGCAATGTAGAAAGTATGTTGCCCCATAATTCATTTCTGAGAATACACCGTTCATTTATTATATCCTTACAGAAAGTAACTGCTTTTACCAATAATGATGTGGAAATAGGGAAATTTGAGATCCCCATAGGGAAAAGCTATCATGATATCTTAAAAAAACTGACATGTAACAATAGCCTTATTCCCCATGAAGATCTGAAGGATATATATGATGGGTGATAAAAATCTAAAAGACAAAGTATCTTGAATAATTACATTTCATGATCTACTTTATTAACTCATTAGGTTTTAATGCCTTTAAATTATTCTCATAAATAAATTTTGCAATCTTCTTACCCATCTTTTCACCAGTAAGCAAATCATTTCTGAAATTATGTCCTGCATAAATTCTGGCATCAGACATTTCTCCCGAAAACTGTGAGAAACTTGTGTAACTCCTTTGTATTCCGGGCAAACTATAACTTCCTATTGTAAAGGATAGCTTATCTGTTTTCAAAAACATTTGAAATATTTCTGCACCTGCACTTCCAGCTGCCGCATAAGTAGAAGGATAGGTTGGTAAAGGAGGTGTTGGTCTGGGAATTGTTAAAGGTTCCCAGGCAGGATCTCCTTCGGTATTATCATTCCCGTCATGATCACCTTCCTTAATCGCGGTCACAGGTCTCCAGAAATTATAATAAAAAGCTGCGTCAAAAGTACTGATAAGCACATCCGCCACGGTCATCTGGGTGATTGCAATCAGCCATGCAGTCTCCCACCCGTTCAGGTTTTTCTGATTAGCTATTGCTTTCGTAACCCTGTTCAGCATGCTGGGCATATTATCATCAAAAAACATAGCCATTGCTGTCTGATCCTGTGTCCTTACAGTACTTGTACTTCTCCCCAGAATTTTAACTTCGTTGTAATCTGCTGTGTACTGGGGCGAGTTGATCTCATAAGGAGGTTTAGGACGAAACTGGTCACCTGATAATATGCCAAAGGGCTCTGTCTCGCCCCAATTGGGTGCATATACAACAGGTACAGGGAAGACAGGAGGAAGAAAAGGAAAGGTTGATTTGTATTCACCCGGCTCCGTTCCCTGGGGATAAGGCGAAAATCCAGACATAACATCACTGTTTCTCTTCAATAACACAGCAGCAGCAGCATCTTTGCCTACCTGAATTCCCAAAGATTTTTCATCCGATTCCGCAATCTTTGATAAACTGGATGCCAACAGATCATCAGCTTCAACCTTCCAGGAAGGAACCAGGGCGACCAGTACATCGTGCGCAGCCTGTGCCACTGCAGCATCCGCAGCACTGTAAATAGTTTTCTTCGATACCTCCTTACCATCATTCCAACTGTTGTCAAGGGCATAGGTTTCATATTTGGGAACAACATTGTTCAATGCGTCATGCACTGCCAAAGAAACCATTACATAAATCCTCGATTCAAGAGGAGGAGGAAAGGTGTTATCAACAGCCAGGCTCAGTGCTTCATTCCATTTTAAAACCATGACATTGTCATACGACTTTATCATGCCATTATTTGCTCTTTTCAGTTCAACGGACTCCGGCGCTTCCATTTCATAATCACTGCAGGCAAACATTGCCAAAAGCACAATTAAAGTGCTGCTTAGTAGTTTTAATTTTGTTTTCATTTCTAATAATTTGTTTTTTAATGGCCGGATGAAACCCGCATCATAAATTTCATCCTTGTGTGTATTTACGAATCATGCTCGTTTCATTATTGTATATATATACAAAATAAAAATAAAGCATCTTTTTGTCTTATAAGTAAAGGGATGCCCTATGAGTACTTTATGATGACAAATAGTACCAAATGATAGATGAAGGAAATGAAGATGGTTTGGGTAGAAAGAAGGCAATTTAAGTTCTGCATGTGCACAGGATGCATCCCCGGCTTGCAGTATCAGCAAGACAATTAATATTGCAGCAATAGGTGTTTAAGGCTGAAAATCACCGGAACTCTATAATCACCTTCCCTTTTTCACTTTTCAAATCAACCTGCTGAGTCTTCCCGTCAACCGTCACCCGATACTTCCCGAAAAAGGCAGGCACCTTATATTCCCCATTCCTGTTAATTTTACCCGATTGCCTTGTCCACCATTCCTCAAATATCAGCTGCCTGTAAGCTTCTGCAGCCGGAGTCGGTGTCCAGTCACGTTTATAAAGCGATGACTGGGGAATCCAGTTGGCTCCCTCCCAGAAGCCCCACATCAGTATGCCATCTACTACGGGGTGGGCAAAACATATCCTGTAATAATCAACAAGGTCGGCAGCCTTTTGCTTTTCTTCCTCAGCTGTCATTGTCAGATTGCGGTTGTTATAGTATTTTGATCGCTGCCCGGGCATATTAAATTCAGTCACTTTAACAGGAAGTTTAAACTGGGCAAGAGAATCAAGCGCACGTTTCAGTTCATTGCGATCAAAGGATTCAGCATGAAGATGTCCCTGGACCCCTATCCCCGCAACAGGAACTCCCTGACTGAGCAAAAGCCGGATTTGCGCCATGTATTCATTCAACTTCCTGCCTGTCAGGATATCATAATCATTAAGGTAAAGCTTAATCTCGGGATCACCCTGTTTTGCCCAGTCAGCCATCTTCTTTGTAATGTCATTTCCCAGCCGGTCTTCATAATAATTTCCATGAATCATTTCATTGTTCAGGTCATACTCGGCAAAACGGCTCCTGTACCTTGAAGTAACTGTCAGGGCACGGTTCTGTAATGTCTTTTCCAGTTCTTCATCTGAAAGCTCCTTCACCCATGGCTGTATAAACTGTTCAATGCCCCAGAAAAGATTATGTGCCCTCAGGGGCAATTTGTTTTCATCTGTCCAGGCGAGCATGGCATCAACAAGGGAGTAATCCACTTCACCGCGTTTCCTTTCCATTCCGGGCCATTTAACTGCATTCTCAGTAACAGCTGAATTAAAATTTTCAAGAAACTTTTCCTTGTACATCTTTACATCAGATTCTGATGCCCTTCCATTAAAAATGCCATCGGCTATGGCACAACCAAACCAGAATTCATGCGACAACTGTTCAATTTCAACTTTAGCGCCCCGTTTTGCCTTTATAATCAACTCTCCTTTCCTGATTTCGGAAATTGAGTTTTCAAGTTCTGAATCCTGTGCATGTGCTGCAGGAAGAAACAATGCAGAAAATATCAACGCAGATATCACCTGCTTTACCGTCATGAAGTTCATCATATAGTTCAGTTTTTGTAGTATTTATCACCTTAAAATTATAAATATTGTATTAATTATAAGTAAGAGACGCTTAAAGTTTTAAGGTTCTGACTGTTATCTGTAAGTGCATTCTGCTACCCCCGAAAAAGAACAACCTTCTCCCATTCAGCTGCTGGCACCGGCCTCCCATTTGTACCATTTTCTCCATGAAAGCAATTACGGTCAGCTTCCTTTCTTTCTTAACCATCCGGTTCTCAGTGGTTCAACTGAAAGCATATTTTCCAGCAATTCCCCTGAAATCTTTAATTTCCTTATACCGCACAAGTGATCACTCTTCTACTGCCCGGGAAAATACTTCAGCCTCTCATTGAGGTATTCTTCAAATGTATGGTTAGTTCCTTTCTTTTGCTGAACAAATATATGCAATGGATTATTTCTGCTGCTATCCCAGCGGCATCCTTTTTCTGCATCAAACTCAAGCCTTCCTTCCTCATGAACTTCAAAAAATTTACATGGCCCTTCAATGGCATAGTAAACAGTCAGAAGGTCCCAGCTGGGACGCTGGTCGGCAATTGTTTTCTTTTCATAACTCCACAGCCAGTCGCGGTAAGCCGTCCGGACTATATTGCCTGATGGGGTTGCCTCCAGGGTTTTCCCTGTATACACTTCCGATCCTCCGTCAACAAAATAAACCGGCTGCGGAAAATGTTCTATCAGGTAGGCTGTGAATGGCGCAGTCCCGTTAAAAAAGAAATTCCAGTCTTTCACATAATGCCCCTGCTCATTCCGTGCATGCAATGCACCCAATGCTACCCATCGTTTGATTTTCTGTTTCACCAGCTCTATACCTGTCAGGGGAGAAAACTCATCAGGTCCCGAAACCAATAAATCATATAACCCTTTTGTATGGCCAACTGTGACATAGGTAACACTGTTGTCGTCCTGAGCCGAAAGAAGTTTCCGGTTCAGGCGGGTCTGCTCCATGGCATCGGCATTGTGAATTATAGTGTTCTTAAAGGCAGCAGTATCCTTAGCCAGTTTCTCTGCCTGCATTTTATCAACAGGGTCACCCACTTCATTGCCATGACAGGCGCCTACCGGTATATCAGGCCGGCCATACCAGATATTGATTGCCTGGGTTACACCTGCCCCAAACGGGACCTTTCCTGAGCTATAAATACATCCAAGTATTTCAGCTTGTCCATTACCTGCATAATAATGGAGCAAAGCCAGTGCTCCTGCATCATCGCAATCGGATCCCATATCTGTATCAAAAATTACCTTCTCAGGATGCCCTTCTATCCGGCCTGTTCCACCTGACTGCAGAACAATCAATATAAAAAACAGTTTCAATAAAAGCTTAATAATTCCTCCCTTCATGATGGTCTTTATATTAGTTGGTTATAATTCACTTTAACCCTTAGGTCATTCATGTCCTTTAACTACAGTGCAGCATCAGGCATCAGGTTACCAGCAAACTTCCCCTTTTTACTCCACCTCCAATATAATTCTCCTGTACCTTGTAAACGGAAACCTTGACTTGTCCTTTACTTCAAAGATGAGATGAATTGTTTTGCCGGCAGCATCCTGAGGAATGGTAACCTTTATGTTTCCTTTGTCGGGTTTATCTATTTCTGCAATTCCCTCATAAGTACCTGCTTCAGGATATTGCCACCACCTGGCTGTCAGTTCATCCTTGTCGGGATCAGAAGCAGAAGCTTTTAATTTAACAACCTTTCCAGCCTTCACTTTTATTTCATCCTTATGTTTAGTTGTAATTACAGGCGGATGATTGGCCAATGCATATTCCGGGTTCACCGTCCATTCCATCCGGGCTGCAAAATCTTCGGATATGGGCACAATGAAACGCCACAACGGCTTTGTATTGTCACCATCATCCTTTGCATCAATCCAGAAGTTTTCAGGCTCCTGTTTTTCAAACCTGCCGCCCCAGCCACCCCATGAAGGATCTTCATGGCTACGCAATCCCGTGTTCATCAGGTGAAAAAATGCAGGTGAATCACCTTCTTCCATGACTTTCCGTTCATAGATAAACCCCAGAGGGCCTTTATCCCTGATATTTTCCTTCAGCCACTTTTCGGTATAGATGTCATGTTTCTGCATCGGGTTCTTCCTGTCCCACGAATAGGCAATAACCCTCCAGAACTGCATTCCGTTGAGGACATACATCACATCGGGCATTTCATCAAGTAACCAGTTCTTCAGGTCATCCTGCTCGGCAATGGCATAAACCCTGGCCTTGCGGTTCACCTTTTCAACCTGGTCGGGATATGAGGCCTTTATCCGGTAAAATGCCTGGCAAATGTTGTTTAATCCTCCCCACGCCTGCAGCCAGACTGGTCGGGGATCTTCATCAAGCAATACCTCCACTATTCTGTCGGAGCCCGGGGTATCTCTTCCTTCACCAATTGAGGCCACTCCAACTTCATCCATCTGCCCCACAAAAATCCGTGATTTTAAAAATTCAGCAGTGGGATAACCCTTCTGATGAACCATAAGGTTATCACGTACCTTGGCATACTCATCAATAAAATCATGCATCCACTGGGTCCCGTTACCCTTCAGGTGCCACATGGAGTTGGTATAAATCAGTCCTTCCACATCGAAATCACTTGTATACAACAGGAAACGGACAAAAGAACACTTGTCATCACTTTCGCCATCAGTGGTCACAATGGTTCTTGGTTTCGTGCTGCCTTGTCCATAAAGAAATGGAGTACCCAAAAACAGCCATAAAACTACGCTCAGAATTACTGATAAATGATTTCCCCGGTTTTTCATTTTTGCAGGTATAAATAGATTAATTAACATCGTCTATTCACTTTTAAAGGCAAACAGGTTCCATAAATGACATCTCAAATATTTTGCCGTTAATCAAATCTATGGTTATTAAAGCTGACAAAGTTCATCAATAAACCTGGCATTGCACATCTTTGCTGCCATAAACAGATTATTTTGTTCTGACCGGTTTATAATCTTGCATTGTCACAAAAAAATCGTTTATAATTCCATAAATGTCGAACCATTCCCACAGGATGATCTTTCGCGGATTATTGGGTCTCTCCACCCATTTGCCATTAACATAAAGAGGGGCCGGAATTTCTCTTTGTTCTGCCCAGTTCTCATTTTTCACAATGGCAACAGCAGCCAAATCAAATAAAGCACGTCCGGGCGGATCACCCCACATGCCATAAGTTGAAAACAGATGCGCCGAATAATCGCCCCAGTTCCTGAATTCTCCACCGTTTCTTCCGGTAACTGAACCATTTATTTCTGGTCCTTTACCAGGCATACGGTGCATGATCTGATCTTTCGATACCATTACTGCAGCAGTCCCTGAAGGCTGCCCGTACCGCACGGTTACCATCTCAAAAGGCACATTTACATCCAGAATATAATTCATCGATTCAATGTCCCAGTCCTGGTTGTGCTCCCCGGGCTCCGGATAATTGGAGCCGAGCCATACGATTCTTACCCTCTCAGCAATGGCCGGTTCCCTGCGCAATGCCAGTGCAATATTTGTAAGTTTGCCTACAGGCAGCAGCACAAGCTTCTCCTTCCTGTCTTTCATTGCCTCATCAATTATAAAATCGACAGCTTCATGCCCGTCGAACAAAGGAGATCCTATGTTTCCCCTGATCTCCTCATAGGAGCCATTGGCGCCTGTGAGCAGCGGGATCTTCCCGTAAAAATCACCGCACAGCTGCATCACCCTGCGTGCTTCCTCGTAATGATCTCTTACGTCCGATTTATCGGAATACCCCGCAGGCGAACTTGTAGCATTTACAGTCACCCCCACCACATCGAAATGATCACCGCTAAACAGCAGGTATGCCAATGCATGCTGATCATCCACCTCGTTATTGGCATCAGTATCAAATATAACCGGTATCCGGGAACCTCCCCCTGAATTACAGGAGCTAATCAAGCCACTGATGACAAGCATCAGGGCAACAAACAAACAGAAATTACTCTTTTTCTTCTTCATCATCATGTAATTTAATTATTTTTCAGCTGAACGATTACTCTCCGGTACGCAACCAAATCCGGAGATCCGTTATCCCTTACTTCAAGGACCAAATGAATATTATCGTTATCCAGATCTTTCGGAACCACAAAATTCTGAACCTTGTGCGTTGGCTGTGATATTTCAAAATCACCTTCGTAACTGTCAGCTTCTGCATACCTGAACCACCTGATACTGGTATCATCACCATCGGGGTCGTATGATTTTGAAGCATTGAGCCTGATCTCCTCCCCCGGCCTTGCCTGTACCATCAAAATTCTGTTTGTTCTGTCGCCGTTGACAATGGCTACAGGTTCACGGTTCACCTCATCAGGGTCCTTAACCGACCATTGCAGCCTGTTCAGGAAACTCTTCTTTGCATCGGGAATCCAGCGTTCAAGCTCATCTCTGTTGCGAAAACAAGTATGATAAAACCCATCAGGGAAATCATTGCCCATCGGGAAAAACATGTTTCCCCAGCTGCCATGCCCTGGCACTTCAGGGTCGTTCAGTCCCAGAACTGAACTTAACAGATACAGGAAAGCAGGCGTATCGCCTTCTCCGCCATCGTCATAAATATCCGACAAAGGGCCATGGCCATTCACTTCCTGCCGGCGCATCACCGGATTTGAACCGCCTACATACCGCCAGAAATGCCCGCCATCGTGCAACAGCCATCCCGGATTTGTCCTTTCTCCTTCATAGGTAAAGGTTGCTGTACCAAAATTTGTGCAATTAAGCTGCTTCACTTTTTCAAGATCAATCAAATAATCAAATGTGATATCCTGAAATAAAATCCCGTATATATGAAGCTTCGGCAACAGCCTGTTAAACTTTTCCTCACCCTGCCTCTGCCTGTAACGATACAGGGCCTGTATAAATGTAATGGGACCACCCCATGCCTGCACGTAAATCGGACGGTCATCATCCTTATCAAACACTTCCTGCAGAAACTCACTCCCTTCTGAATCTTTCGGCTCCCCGTTTGGATTTAACCCTTCACCAACCCAGTCATGAAAATTAACAGAATCCCAGCTGCTTTCAACATAACGATCGGCAATATGATTCCTGAATTCCAATGAATTTGTAAGCCAGATAATCGGAATTGTTCCTTTTCCGCGCTTGGTGACAGCCATCAGTTCCTCATAGTCAGGCAACTCAGGGTCATGTTTCCGTAACTGTGGAAGTTCCTGCCGGTATGCATCCAGTATTCCCATGGCTTTCTTCCACGGGCCTTCATCGCCATAATTAAAATCAGGCAGCTGGTTTGTAATTATCAACGCTTCCAGATCAAACCATGAAGCATAGTAGAGGTACCGGATAAAAGAATTGCCGTCGTCATGTGTCATATCTGTCAAAATGACCACACGTGGCTTCTCCTGGTTCCTATTCGGGCTGCATGAAATCAACAGAACACCCAAAACAGCGATTCCAATTAATTTCGATGGCAAATCCAATCCTGTGAAATATTTTAAATGGTTTAACATGGTGATATTAATTAAGTTTTAATACGGCTGCCCAATGACCGTTGCCCGGCGCCTGCAGGGTGACCGGTTGCCCTCCGGGTATAGGTGCTCCATGCTGTATGGTTCCATCCAAAACATTTCGCCAGGCGATTTTCCATGGTCCGCCAGCATTGGTTAAATCAAGCTTCACCTCCCCACCCTTCGGGAAATACAGTGCATATTGTTTGCCGGGTTCAGCAAGAAGGTACGCTTCATTATCAGCACGTTCCGAAAGCAAATCGTTACGGGGTTCAGTGTTTATGAAGTTAATCTCATCCATCACCCACCTCATCGACTGAATCACTTTTTGAGCCAAAGGACTAAGCCCCAGACCAAATTCAGAAGATGCTTCATGGGCTTGCGGGTCTTCTACCGGGTGTGGCCGGTGGAACCGGGCACTGGCACAGCCTGCAAATATAATCCTGCAAAACCGGGCAACCGATTCATCTTCCCCGTGCCGCACTGCGCCATAGTTTTTTATGTTATTTATCGGACGGGGATCTTCTGCAATGTATTCACGCACGTACATCATATTATCATAATGCCCCTGCCCAAGTCCTGCCCATGCGTTGTTTTGTGAAATATCAAGAAATGTGTAGCGGGCAGGATTATCATAAACCCTGCGGTGATCGGCTGCCTGAACCTTTTCATTACGGCGCATTTCAGTGATATGAACCTTAATCCCCTTCCTTTCAGCAGCCTCATGAACATAGTCGGCCCAATAGTCACTCCATTCAATGAGTTCACCACTCTCATTGTTAATGCAAAAAATCACATTCGGATACTCCAGCGCAACCGAAAGCATTTTATCAACATAAGCCTGCTGGTATTTTAATACCAGGGTATTATTGCTCAGGGCAGGGACAGTCCTGAAAAAAGGATGTTCCGAAGGTTCTCCCCGGGGGGGATAGTTTATATATTCAGGCAGGCTGCTGTCTGCCGGACTGTAATTCATATTATTTTTTGGGTTGAAGGGGTGATGCGACCAGCCTCCAAACGTCTGGTGATCTTCATAATGATCCCACGGGTCCCAGATCTCAATCTGAACAATGATATCGCGCTGATAACACAGATCCAGAAAGTTTTCAAATCGCTGCCAGTATTCATCATTAAAACGATCCAGGTTAAAACGACCGTCTGCTTCACGCATATATGCGAAAACATTCCCTTCATTCCGGTGACTCATCGTGTTCCGTACATAGTTGCCACCCACCGACAACAGCAAATCAAGATGCGCCTCCAGACCTACAGGATGATTAAAAAGATTATCCTGCCAGGTTCCTCCAAGCAATAATACCGGTGAACCTTTATATGTCCAGTAATATGGATTTGTTTCAGAAACAGCAATAGCGTCAGCTTCCGGTGCTGTAATTTCCCTGCTGCCTCTGCATGCCAGAAGAAAACCAATTAAGAATAATCCCAGAACAGTTTTTCTCATTGCTTCCTCATTTGATTTGTATTTGAACCTTCATGCTTTTTGTCAAATAAAATCCGCTGTATTTCACATGTTCCCACTTTCACTTCTCACATCTCAAATCATGGGAACGATGGTGCTGTAAAAGTTCCCTGATATTGTTGTTCCGCGTCTCGTAAAATGAGCCGAACAAAGGAATTTCCCCCGTTTAACTCCCCCTCCCCTGCTGATAATGGGAGCATGCAGGAAATCCTTTACATAACCGGGAACTGCCATCCGTTTTTATATTCCGGACTGACAAAAGTATCGGCTTCAGGATTGTTCCTGAACTTCATTTCTGAGGGAAGATATTCAAGACTGACACCACCCAGGCGGTGAGAAATATTGGCTATCCAGGCAACTTCAGTTGCATAGCTCCCCTTTTCTATAGTTCCGTTAGTATTTGTGTCATTTTTACGGATGCAGGCTGCCCAGTTTATCATATGATCATGCTGGTTCCCGTATGGCCCTTCAACCTTTACCGGCTCAATCAGCGGCTTCCCGTCACTGCCGTTCACCGGTATGATTTCATAACCTGTACGGTTACACACAAGAGTACCTTTACTGCCAATCCAGGCAACCCCGTCAACCCGGTTGTACAAACTGGAGTTCTGCTGTTCCCACACCACATGGTATTTGTCGAACTGAAATACTGAAGTTTGCACCCTTGGAGTTTCAGTAAGTGTATCCGGGTGCCTGTATCCGACTGAGAAAACAGTCTTCGGGTAGGCTCTTGGAAAACCCATTGCAAGGAGCCCGTCGAAAGCCGAATCGAGGTAATGTACCCAGTCGGTTTGCTGACCCCCGCCAAAATCCCAGTAGTTTCTCCATTGCCTGTGAAGGCGGTTGCTGTTATATGGCCGGAATGGTGCAGGCCCTATCCACATTTTATAATCAAGCGTATCGGGAACCGGTTGCGGGGCAGGGTCATAAACTACAGGATTGGTATTGCTGGGTATCCAGCAATGAACCTTGAATACATCCCCCAAAACACCGGTCTTCAGAATATTAAAAGCCTCAACAAAATAACCAAGGCTGATCTGCCATAAACCTGTAGTCACCACATTTTTGTACTTCCGCTGCAAATCAACCATTATCCGGCACTCAGCAATGCTGTGGCCGGTTGGCTTCTCCACATAAATAGCCTTCCCTGCCTTGCAGGCCTCAGCAAACATATAAGTATGCCAGTGATCGGGTGTTGCAATAATCACCCCGTCAATGTTCTTATCATCCAGAAGCTTCCTGAAATCGGAATAAAATTTTATGTTGCCCGCCCGATCAGGGAATTCTTTTTTCAGGACACCGGCCTGTTCCTTCAGCCTAACCTGATCTACATCGCACATGGCCACGCAATAGGTTTCCTTATCAGCCCTCAGCATGTGCTGCATATTTTCAGTTCCCCACCAGTTCACACCAATTACGCCAATGTTGAGGCGCGAAGATGGTGCCGCTCCCTTCAGGTAACCCGGAAATGTTAAACCCGCGCCTGCCATGGCAAGTGCTGAAGTCTTTATAAATGTTCGCCTGCTTTTATTATCCATCTTATATAATTTTTAATTCATGGTTTATTCTGCTGATAATAATATCCCTGCCTTTATTACAGGGAGGTATACCTTCTGATTTTCTGCTTATTTTTAATCCAAAACGAATATACTTAAGTTTCTCCAATCACAATTTAAAACTGAGTATCAACATGGCCAGGACATTTCGTAACCACCTTTTTCAAGCCAGGATATGAACGCGGATAAAGGCCTCCCTCTTTCCGGCATGTGTGGTTCACAGTTCCCGTGTTATGTTTGACATAAACCCGTCGGTTTGATCATTACGCATTTAAAATCTTTATTAATTGAATTTCTTTCATTTGGTTCTAAATTTCTTTATACGGTTAATTTTCTTACCATCAGACACATGAAGAATTATTCGCCGGTAAGAGAAAAGGTTTGGGCTTCCGTTGTCCCTAACCCGAAGGATAACATGAAGGTCGGTACCTTTAGCTTCATCCGGAATGAAGCCTTGTACTTTGGGAGAATCAGAACCCATAAGCTGTAATTCACCATCGAAGGTACCTGCTTCAGGATAGTAAAACCATTCAAACGAAAGCTTATCCCCGTCGGGATCGTATGAACCAGAAGCATCCATACTGAATTTTTGTTTTGCCTTCAGATTTTTATGGATAAAACCTTTGGTAGTATCACCTTCAATAACAATCATTGGATTATGGTTTGCCCCGGCGTATGGTTCGGTTGTCCATCGCAGCCTGGCCAAAAAATCATTCTGATAATCTTCCCTCCAACGGAACAAAGGGCAGTAAATGTCATAATATTCTTTCCCTTTGTAGGCCCAGGTATCAGGCGCATCGTTATAGATATAAAAATCGTAATAGGCCGACTCATCAACCCGGGTATGACTATACATATTGGCATTCATCACCCTTTCTTTACCGAAACGGCCACCCCATCCACCACAATATACACATTCGGGATCCGATAACCCGTTCTTAAGCAGGTACAGGAATGATGGGGTATCCCCCTCATACATGGCTTTTCTTTTAGGATAAAGTGCCCCAAGCGGACCATAACCCATGATATGGCTCCTGAACCATTCATCATCGGCCACCGACAGATCACCCCCCTGCGAAGCGGGAATATGCCCCTGGGCAAATCCAAGGAACTGTACCGATGAGCGGATATAAAAAATGCCTGGGAATGTGCTGGCAATCCAGCCCCCGGCATCATCCTGGCCCGCAATGTCATAAACCCTGATCTTTGAGATAAGCTGATCTGTTTCCATCTCATTAAAACCCATGTTATACTTAATATCCCAAAGTGCCTGCGCCAGGGTTCCTGTTGCTCCCCATACGGATATCCACAGCGGGCGTGAATCATCCCTGCGAAGTGCTTCGATAATCAAATCAGAACCCTCAGTGCTTTTACCATTCCCAACTCCTTCCATACCAACAATTCCCCGCTGGCCATGCCTTAAAACCGATTTTAAATGACCAGCTGCAGGATATCCTTCTGAATGAAGCAACAAATTATCCCTTACCTGGTCAAAGGCATCAATCAACTTTACAAAATAAGCCGTATCTCCACGATTAGGCCCGTATTTGGATCCTGTTCCAATGATACCCTCTATATCAAATTCGTTAGAATACAGCAAAAACCTGATGAATGACTGGGTATCATCGGGTTCTGCCAAACCGCTTATATCTGAAAGTACAATTAATCTTGGCCTTGTTTCAGCCTTGACAGAACCATGGATAAACAAAAGCACGATAAAAAATCCAATTATATATTTGAACATCCGGTAACTAATTTAATGCCTGTCATTTTACAACCTCTTCTTCAACTGTTATTTCGATCTGGTGATAACTGCGAATTCTCTAAATGAATAGAATTTCTTTTATCACCTGCAAAGGAGTATTGAAAAGCTACCAGTTCATGGTTTTACAAGTACGTAATTCTCCATAATTGAATAGAAATCTTTCATAATGCCATCACGATTAAAATCTTCCCAAACGATGATCTTCCTTTTGTTCCCGGGTTGTTCAACCCACTTTTTATCTTTATAAACCGGTGCCGGAATCACTTTCCGGCTTGCCCATTCCGGGTTTTTAACTATGGCAACAGCTGCCATATCGAAAAGAGCCCTGGAAGGAGGAGTGCCATGAAGGCGAATATTTTTAAACAGACTTACCGAATAATCACCGAAGTTATAAAATTCACCACCATGCCTTCCAATCACCGGATGATTCACCACCGGGCCTTTACCTGGCATATGGGTACTTATCTCCTCGGGAGTTGCCCTGACGGCATCGGTTCCCGAAGGATCGTTGTACCTTACCGTGACAATTTCGAAGGGCACATTCATTGACAAGATATAGTTCATCGAAGGGATGTCATTGTCCTGATTATACTCGCCCGGCTTTGGATAATTCGAACCTAACCAGACAATCCTGACCTTTTTGGCAATAGAAGGATCTTTTTCCAATGCCAGAGCAATATTGGTCAGTTTTCCAACAGGTAATAAAACCAGTTTTTCCTTTCCTGCTGCCCGTGCTTGCTCTACAATAAACTCCACAGCCTCGGCCCCGTCAAACCCTCCATTTTTCAGATTGGGTCTGATTTCTTCGAATGAACCGTTAGCCCCTTTCAGCAAAGGAATATTTCCAAACTGGTTGCACAGCTTCATCACCCGCTCAGCTTCGAGGTACTGTTCATGTATATTGCCCCCGTTACTGGTAGCATTAACAGTCACACCCACCACATCAAACACATCGCCATTAAACAACAGATACGCCAGGGCGTGCTGGTCATCAAGTTCATTATTGGCATCGGTATCAAACAAAACCCTGATTTTGTCAGCCGACTGAAGACTACCAGCTAAAAGATTTAACAGGATAAAAAGGGTCAGTGTAATTTTAAAACTTTTCATAACAACTATTTAATTTAAAATACTTTCTCTTTAATTTCAGTACCATGCGCCTCTTCCTGGTTAGTTATATAACTGACATCATAAATGATTGGGTAAGTTTTTCCCTGCGCCAAAAAGGATTTACCAGCCTTAACACACTCTTTACCATCCCTATCGTCGGTATGGCTGTATCCGTTTTTAACCTTCTCCCGGCAGATGCTCATGCTAATTGTCTTTATTTAAAGTAAACCCTTTCACCTGGTTTTGAAGTAGAATAAACAAGCAAATCGCCCGTCTCAACCCTGTAGCCCTCAGGAACATTTTTTGCCTTCAGTGTAATTACATGTTTCCCTTCCGGAAGATCATATTTCCATGCAATCTCATGACGGCGGACTGTCCAGTTTGTGGGGAGCTTAACTGTTTCAAGGTAATGCCCACCAACAAAAACATCGACTTCAACAATTGCATCGGGTAATCCGGCAGCTTTATCCGCCCTTCCCCCAATCACATATCCGCAGCCTGTCAGTTCAAATTCAGCCTCAGGATTTTTAACCGTTAATGATTTTCCCAACCTTCTTCTATCTGTCGGATAAATGCCTTCGAAAGCCACCTCCAACGGAACCGTTTCAGGCTCCTGGTATGCAATCACCCATTCATCACCTTCCTCTGAGCCTCCGTTTCGCTTTATCATTTCAGTGGCATGTTTGTACCCGATTTCATATACCTTGTTCAGCGACATGTCGGTATACTGAAAATCCATATCCTCCACCTTATCGATTCCTTGTTTCCAGTAATCGGGAATCCTGCTGTAGCCAATCATTGTTCCTAAAATCCCGGCAGCATTGGCAGGATTGCAATCGGAGTCATAACCGCATCGGGTGCTGATATCGACTGTTGCCCCAAAATCTCCCTTCCCGTAAAGTAACCCTATCACAATATAGGCTGCATTGATTTTGGCATCAATATTAAACGGGCGAAATACGCCATCAGGACAACCTTTGTCATAGGTCCACTTTTTCTGGGCTTCGAACCAAGCCGATTTCCAGTCATCGGGATCCTGGCGGTACCACCCGATAACATCGGCAATACACTGATAAAATTCGCTCTCAGGCGGAATGGTTTTCAATGCCTCTTCCACAATAAACTCCATGTCGTTATATACATAAGCCAGGGCATACATTGCAGCAACATAAACACCTCCGTAAACGCCATCACCATAATTCATGATATGGCCAATGCGCCAGGCAATATCCGATGCAGCATTCACCATTCCCGGAGCCATCAGGCCTGCAAAATCAGCTTCAATCTGGAAATCGATGTCATCGGCATGCGGATTGTTTATCCAGTGCCCCGATTCGGGAGGCATGATGCCGTTGAGGATATTGTAACGGGCAGCCTGGTTGGCATGCCACAACGGATACTGTGCACGCGCAAAGGCAAATGCATGAAGCGAATCATGCGCGTCGAGTCCGTGCTTTTCAAATACGTCCACAAATGTCAGATCCATATATACATCATCGTACAACCCTGGTGAATTTTCATAGTACCACAGCATACGGGTATCATCCCATGGAATGCGCACATGATCACCAATCATTGTACCATTCCACTGGAATTCAGTGGGGCCCCCATAGGTACAGCCAATGACCTGTCCGGCCCAGCCGCCTTTTACCTTATCCTGCAGATCGGCTTTTGAAATCCTGGACATTTCCCCTTCCTTCATCGGGATATACTTTGCCTGCGACTGGCATCCTGCAATCGCAGTTACAGTCAGAAGAAAGAATACAATGTTTTTCATTTTATTATGATTTAGATTTAAATTTAAACTATTGGATTATTTAAAGCTTTATTTCTATTGACTTTCCATATCCCAAATGCCCCTGCCAGACTTGTTTGCCCAGATCTGTAACAAGAACTTTCATCCTGTTCCCTTCCTTTGAAATATGGAAGTCAAGGTTTCTGTTAAGTATCCGGCATGATTGCAGGGATAATTCATTCCACTGTGCAGGTATCTGAGGCTTTATCCGGAACCTGTTAAGGCCGGTTGGTTCAAGAAGATCAGTGCCCCCTGTCAAATCCCACACAATGTCATCCTGCCCCGCATTGATCTCCCGGTAAAGTTTTTCCTCCTGATGTGCGGAAATGTTCTGTGCACCTGCAGCAACAGTACAGGCTATAATACAAAAAGCAATCCCTGCCAAAGTTCGCCTCACCAAAACTGAAAGCCCATCATTACAATTATTCCTGCTACTCTTCATAATTACCCTGATCAGTAATTGTTCAAATACCAAATGTATCAATCTCATTTAAATAAGGAGCTGAAGGCTGCGCCCCCATGCGGGTAACTGATATGGCAGCAGCTTTCTGCGCAAAACCAATGGCCTCCTTTAGTGGCTTGCCTCCGGCCAGTGCCGAAGCCAGCGCCCCGTTGAACACATCGCCTGCAGCAGTTGTATCGACCGCCTGTACCCTGTGCCCCGGCATTATTCCTTCAAACTCGTCTGATTTTACATAAACACCTTTGCTCCCAAGGGTGATAATCACTGTTTTTACACCCTTCACCTTCAGTTCATCAGCCATCGCCGGAATGTCATCATCTGTAAACCCTGTGCGTGAAGTCAGGATAGCAGCTTCCGTTTCATTGGGTGTGATGATGGTTACCTTTTCAAGAAGTCCTGCCGGAAGAGCAACCCCCGGGGCAGGGTTCAGAATAAAGGGGATTCCTTTTGAAAGTGCCATTTCAGCCACTGCCTCCACCGTTTCCAAAGGTATCTCAAGCTGGGCCAGCACCATGGTTGCCCCTTCAAAAGCTTTCTCAAAACCAGCGATGTCATCGGGAAACAAACAGCTGTTGGCACCGGGAGCCACGGCAATGCTGTTCTCTCCGCCTGCAGCAACGTTGATAAGGGCAATGCCCGAATGTGTACCGGCCTGCACCTTGATGCATGAGGTATTTATGCCGTCTGTTTTATAACCCTCAACCGACCGGGCACCCATGGAATCATCACCCACACAGGCAATGAAAGTTACATCGGCACCGGCGCGGGCTGCAGCAACTGCCTGGTTGGCCCCCTTCCCTCCGGCGATAATCATAAAGTCGCTGCCTAATATTGTTTCACCAGGTGCAGGGATATGCGGCACCTTTACCACCATATCGGTATTCGAACTGCCTGCTACTATTATCTTTGGTTTCATAATCTGATTAAAATAACCGTGCTGCAATAATCAGTGAAAGCCCCACAACAAACAGTAAAAACATCGCAGTGAGAAGTCCTGTAACTCCTTTTGCCCCCTTGAACTCTTTCCAGATAAACACACCCCACAAGGCTGCAATCAGTGTAGCACCCTGTCCCAAACCATAGGAAATGGCAAACCCGGCCTGTTCGGCGGCTATAATATTCAGTGTCATACCAAGGCTCCAGATTGCGCCACCAAGTATGCCTATAAGATGGAGCTTTGTGTCGCCCTTGGCAAAATAATCCCTGTAAGTCACTTTTTCACCTGCCAGAGGCTTGTACATCATCACACTGTTCCACACAAAGTTGGAAACAAGCAGACCTATGGCAAAAATTACTGAAGCAGTATAAGGGGTAAGCTTTCCCTCCATTGGATTCAGAAAGTCGGTGGCCATTGAAGCAGCAACAAACCGGTAAAAGAAACCCATCAGGAAACCGGCCATCAGCGAAATCATAATACCTTTTGCCGAAGCCAGCGTAGCCTTGCCTGCAAGTTTGCGGTAAGCCATGGCATCAAGCACAATGGCACCCGTCACGAGAAAAACACCTGTGAACAGCAGTGTTGCATTCCCCACAGGGGCTGCTGCATAATTTGTGAGCACTCCCAGTACCAGGGCCAGACCTATACCTATCGGGAAGGCAACAGCCATCCCTGCAATGGCAATGGCCGCTACCAGCAGGATATTAGCGAGGTTAAAAATAACTCCTCCCATAAAAGCCGATAACAAAGACCTGCCGTCGGCCTGCCCCAGGTCAGTCAGGAAACTCCTTCCTTCAGTTCCGGTGCTGCCTGCAGTAAATGCCAGTACAAGCGCAAGCAACAGCACACCTATGGCATAATCCCAGTAAAACAACTGAAAAGGCCAGTGTTTTTGTGCAAGCTTTTGTGTATTGGCCCATGAGCCCCAGCACAACATGGTGATAAAGGCAAGAAAAACTGCCCAGCCGTAAGAATGTATGACTACCATAATTTCACAGATTTGGTTTAAACAATTTATAACTTTTTAAATGATTTATGCTTTGCTTTTGGATTATCCAGCACAAGGAGCCAGTCGTTTCCCCTGCCTGATGTGGGAGGAATAAATTTACCCGTTCCGTTCGCCTTCACTTTTCCGATACGTTTTACCTCACCGTTTCCAGGATTGTACCACCAGGCCTCTGCTCCGTTACCCATTGAACTCAAATCAACATCAAGTTCCTGCCCGATACAGGCATAAACCATCATGAATGAGCCGTCGGATGCCGATGCTGCCCTTATCACCAGGCTGTCGGCCTGACTGTTGTTCAATATCACCTGCTGGCTGGGCACAAGCAGATGAAACGGCCTTGCCTCAAATATTTTCCTGACATGACGCATCGATTCAGCCCCGGGCCTGTCGAGCGATTCCTGCCAGCTGTAAAGGCAGGGAATGGCCATGCTGCCACCTTTCTCAAACATCTGCCACACGGCGTTGTTCCCATAGGTGTACCCGCAGGCGCCTGACAGAAAATTCCAGTAGGCATGTACCCTTACATCATGATCATCAAAAAAACCTTTTTCAAAATGTGCTTTTTTGGCTATTGTATTGTCTGCATTCAGCACATCTTCAGGAACGGGAACAGCTTTCGACCAGTCCATGTACTCCCAGAATTCCAGTGGGATGTCCTCATAAGCCGGCTCTGCCTCCAAAAAGGGTTTCCTTGGCTGAACCTTCAGCAACATTTCGCCAAACCGGTAAACATCGTTGTACTTCTTTGAATGCCCGCTCTGATACATGTTAAAAGCAAGCCAGTCTTCATGATGAAGTTTTTCGTGTGAAGAATTATATCCTCTTGGATGATATGAAATCAGGTGCGAGCCCCCGTCACCGGCTTTTAACCCATTTGCCATGGCCCTCCACACAAGCTTTTCCTTTTCATCGGCCACATCGCGGTCGCCTCCGAGTATCCACACAACAGGCTTTTCCCTGTACCGTATACCGAGAAACTCCCCGAAAGCATATGCATTCTGCTCATTGAAAATCACAGGTCCGCCACCGTGGGCAGGGGTTACCTTATCGCCCCAGGTCGGAAGCATCCCCACAAACAGGCCCCGCTTGCCGGCTTCATTCACTATAAAATCGACATGCTCAAAATATTTATCGTTGGGCCGGGCAGGATCATTGTCAAACAACGGAATTTCACCATATGCGTTTGGTGTTCTTAATCCATCAAGTTCAGCGAGCACCACCGCCTGAATAACGGAAAACCCTTTTTCAGCCCGGTTATCCAGGTACATCACCGCCTCTTCGCGGTTCAGTTTATGAAACAGTTCCCATGCTGTGTCACCAATCCACAGGAAAGGCTTTCCATCAGCAGTTTCCAGATAGCTGCTGTTGCTGCTGACCTGCAGTCGCTGTCCGTAAACAACAACAGGCATCAACAAAATAAAAAGAAATATGATCCGGTTATTCATCGTGGTTTAAATTATATTTTTTTTACTGATTCACGGATAATGAGCCGGGGTTGAAGCATCACGCTGCTGTGCGTGCCCTGCTCCTCACCTGCCATGTTTTTCATCAGCATTTCAAGAGCAAGCCGGCCTATTTCCTCACGTGGCTGCTCCACAGTGGTCATCGGACAGGCAAGAAATGCCGAAAAAGGCTGCTCATCGAATGACACCACCGACATGTCACCCGGGACAGAAAGCCCTTCTTCCTTCAGGGCGCGCAGCACCCCAAGCGAAATCAGGTTGGAAAGGGCAAAAACAGCAGTGGGCCTCACCTTTCCGGACAAAAGTTTCCGGGTCATCAGGTACCCGTTCTCCTCACCAAAATCATCACCGGCAATGAGGCTTTCATCAGGCTGCAATCCACTCATCAGCAGGGCATCGCGATATCCCCTTACCCTGTCGCTATTGGCCGAAATCCCCTGTATCCCCTGGATGCATGCTATTGCTTTATGGTTCATCTCCACCAGGTGTTTCACAGCCATATATGCCCCGCTATAGTTATCAGTAGTCACATAAGGCAACTCCGTTCCGGGCAGGTACCTGTCGATGACAACCACGGGAATACCCTCCCGGCTGATCTCCTCAACATGGCTGCTGCTCTTTCCAGTGGGAGCAATGATGATGCCATCGACCCTGCGGCCAGCCAGCAGGTGCAGCAGTTCGGCTTCAGTTGTTTCACTGTCCTGGCTGTCGCACAGAATGATGGAATAGCCCATCTGGTGGGCCTGTACCCCGATGGTTTTTGAAATGGCGCCAAAGTACGGGTTGGCAATATCAGGAATAATCAATCCGATTGTCTCTGTTTTTTCAAGCTTCAGCCCGCGAGCAATCCGGTTGGGATAATAATGATATTTGCGGGCTGCATCCTTTACCTTTTTGCTGGTATCATCGCTGATGCGGTACATGCCCGATTTTCCGTTCAGCACCCGCGAAACGGTAGTGGGGGAAAGATTGAGCTGACGTGCCAGCTCTTTAATATTTGTTACCTTTCTGTTCATAGGCTGAAGTACAAATCTGTGAAAAATAGCCCACATGCGCAAACGTTTGTGCAAAAATTTTACAATGACTTTTTCAACAATTGGCTGCAAAAGAAAAGGAACTTACAATGGTTATACCAAATTCAATTTAAATTCAATTTAAACTCAATATAAAGTCAGTGTAAATTCAATTATAATTGAATTTAGGATGAATTAAAGTTGAATTTATATTGAGTTTGGAAGGGGGAAGAGAGGAGGAAGAGGATAATCTTTTAAAGATTAAGGATGCCCCATGGGACGAAGGGACAATAGGGACTTTAAGGCATTTGGAAATCATGAGAGAAGAGATTCGCTGGATTGTTGTAAAAATTACTTAGTGTCTATTCTACGACTGAATACAAAAAAGATTTAATTTAATTATGTGGAATTTAGTAATATTTTATATTATTTATTTAATTTTAAGACATAAGTTCAAATTCGAATATTTTTCCCCAGTCTCGAAATATGAAAGAAGAAAAAAATATTGATGGTTTTATACCACAGCATGGAGGGTACAAAAACCTTTTAGCTTACCAGAAAGCTGAAATCATTTATGATGGAACAATATATTTTACTCAACGTTTCTTTCGAAAATTTGACCGTACTGTTGACCAAATGGTGCAGGCTGCCCGCAGCGGAAAACAAAATATTGCAGAAGCCAGCATGGCTTCTGCTACATCGAAAGAAACTGAAATTAAACTGACAAATGTAGCAAGAGCTTCCTTAGAGGAGTTGTTACTTGATTATGAAGATTTTTTACGTACAAGAAAACTTAATAAATGGGACCTGAATCATAAACTTACAAGGCGATTCAGGGAACTTAACCGAACGCCTAATGCTACCTACCAAACATATATTAAGGCTATAGAAAATCCGGAACCTGAAATCTGCGCCAATAGTTTAATTTGTTTAATAAAAATAGTAACCTACCTCCTCAGCCAACAGATTAAAACGCTTGAGAAGGAATTTTTAAAGCAGGGTGGAATCCGGGAGCGGATGTTAAAAGCAAGATTGAGAAACAGCAAGTAAACAGAAGAAAAATGAACTCTTAAATTCAGTGAATTCATAAACAACTTTTTCCTCCAATAGGAGGAAATTCCACTATAGCTCCTTTATCCCTGAAGTTCCCTTTGTTATTAGCGTCCCAAGTGTCCCTAAATTTCCAATTAATATTACCAAAACATAATCCCCAATTCTTGGTTATTATAGAAAACATTATAAATTCTAATTACGATGCCTGATAATCTTAATATTAACCGCAGGAAATTCCTTTCAACAGGCGCCGCATTGGGCCTGGGTATTCCCTTGATCGGAAAAGCAACTGTGGCAGGTAACCCCGCCCCTCCACCGCTGCCGGCTGTTAAAGCTGAGTGGCGCAACAGGCAATCAGATATGGCATACCGTCAGCTGGGCAATACCGGATTGATGATTTCTGAAGTTGTCAACGGAGGTGACCCCGTCAGGCTCGATAACCTGCGTGCCACTGAAATTGCCATGGAACGCGGACTGAACTACCTCGACATGGCCCCTGCATACGGCCGTGGAGAATGTGAAAGAAGTTACGGGAAAATCATCGACAACAGCGCCAAACGTGAAAAGGTGTTCTTGACTACAAAAATAAGTGGTTACACCTCGGTAAGGGACAGGTTATACCGTGAAATTTATGACAGCCTGCCCGGCAGCAAACAGGAATATTATCAGCATAAGGCAAAGGAAATGCGTGCTGCCCGCAATGTCGACAAGCCAGGTTATTTTATTACTTACTGGCCAGGCCAGTCACGCTCGTTTGAAGGTACTTTCCTGAGCAATGCCATGGCTGCAGATTATGCGCATAAGGTGGAAGGAAGCCCAAGGTTTAAGGAATTTATCGTGAAGTCGGTTGAAGAAAGTCTTGAACGCGTTGGTACTGATTATTTTGACATCCTGATGTGCCCGCACGGTGCAAGCTCGTTTGAAGAGGTACAAATGGAAGAAACCTTTACCACTTTTGAACAGCTGAAGAAGTCAGGCAAGGTTCGTTTCCTGGGGGTGTCGACGCACAACGACCCCGCCGGGGTATTAAGGGCAGCACGGGAAACCGGACTTTACCAGGTGGCAATGGTCTCCTACAACATCATCAATGCCGGGTATATGGAAAGGGAGATTGAACTTGCAAAGGAAAGCGGCATGGGCATCATCGCCATGAAAGCGGCCATGGTTGTGGCCACCCAGCATGAAGCACTGAAACCTATTCCGGAATGGCGAATCCAAATGGTGCAAAGGATTGTTCCCGGTGATGACAAACCTCCCGTAAAAGCCTATCTGTGGGCACTGCAGAACCAGAACATATCGGCTGTAATTTCAAATCTGTGGGATGAACAGCATGTAAATGATAACCTCTCCATAGTTGGGAAAAAGGTGGAACTGCAACCGGGTTAAGCATAAGCAAGTTCAGGAAAGGATATAAACTTCTATTCCGGCCTGGGAAACTCCCGTACCGGGCTGTACCTGACATAGGAGTCAAATACTTCTTTATCAGGCCCCACTACCCGCGGGTCTGCCGTTTTTTCAAGCTCAACAAAGAGTGCCTGTTTTAACTCCTGCTCTATATGGGTAAACAGGGGATTTCCTGCCAGATTATTTAAGTTATACGGGTCGTTGCTGATGTCGAACAGCTCAAATTCAGGCCGTCTGGCAAGTGCCAGATCAAAATATGGCTGCATGTTCGTATCATTCCAGTTTTCAATGATGACCGATTTGGATGGTGCAGCATCAATATCGGTAAAAGCATGCTCAGAATGATGAATTCCATTTTCATCAATTCCGTAGAGGGGGTAGAATTTATTTGCTGTACCAGGATACAACCGCCGGGGGTCGCCTGCAGGCCACCGCTCAGGCTTCATGTTCCATACCAGCAGGTAATCGTGACTGCGGATGGCCCTCTGGGGATAGCCCCAATTGAGATAGCGCGATGAGGAATGCCTCTCCCGCCCGGCATACACATATTTCCTTGCTTCATCCACAATTCCTTCCTTGTTGGATTTCAGGATATGCAGGATGCTTCTGCCTGAAACAGGCAACATCCCATCTGTTCCGGTACCTGTGATTTCAAGGATTGTTGGTGCCAAATCGGCAAATCCTGCCAGGTCATCCACCTTTCTTCCACCGGGAAATCCTTCCGGATATCGGACAGCCAGAGGAACATGTATTCCATATTCATAGCAATTGGCCTTTGCCCTGGGAAAGGGCATTCCATTATCGGAAGTGACTATTACCACTGTATTATCGAGCTCTCCTATTTCCCCGAGGTATTCCAGCATCCGCTGCAGGTGCAAATCGAACCATTCAATTTCAACAGCATAATCCAGTATATCGCCCCTTACAATGTCATTATCAGGCAGGAAGGCAGGCACTTTCACATCTTCAGGATTCTTGCCTGCACGTTTCCAGGCATCCTGCTCATAATCACGGTGGGGCTCAGATGCACCATACCAGAAGAAAAAGGGTTTATCGCCCCGTACATTCTCCATGAAATACCTGAAGTTTTCGAAATAGTTAATGTTGCTGATGTTACGGGCAGGCCTCTCATCGCCGGGGTCTCCATCCTGGTACCTGATGTTGCTGTGTGCGATACCGGCAGCATCAGTTGCCCGCCAGAGTGAATCGTTTTCATTGCGTGCATACTGAAATGGCGACACCCCCTTGCCTGTCCTGCCGGTTGCATAACCACCGGCTTCCAGCAGATCGATAAAAGGCACATGCTTTTTCATCCACGAAGAGGCGTGCTGCCCCGACTGCTCATTCTGCCAATGGTGCCTGCCGGTAACAAGGCTGCTGCGCGAGGGTGCACATCCTGGAGAGCCAGCAATGCAGGATGTAAAATATATGCCTTCCCCGGCTATCCTGTCGAAGGCCGGGGTATCTACAAAACGCGCACCTGCAAATCCGGTATGCGCAAACGACTGATCGTCGGAGATTGCAAAAAGGATATTCGGACGCTTTGGCTGTTCGGTTTGTGAAGGCAAGCTGCATGCCTGGATTAAAATAAGTGCGAGCGTTATTGTCCCGTCAAACAATATATTCCGCTTAATCATTTTAAATTTATCAATTGATTGATTCGTTTCCCCAATTCGCATGGTCAATCTGCCAGTCCCTCTTTCCATTCCATGAACAGCTTTTCAAGTTCAGCCTTCTTATCCGGCTGCTGCACTGCCATGTTCATTGTTTCCACCGGATCGTCATTCAGGTTGTACAGTTCCCATGATTTGTTCAGCCCGTGCCGTACAAGCTTCCAGGAATTATGATACACGGCCTGTCCCTGGCTCCACTCCCAGAACAGCGGCTTCTCCCTGTCGGCCTGCTGCCCCTGAAACACAGGAAGGAGGCTCTGCCCCTGCATGGGTACAACAGGCTGTCCGTTAAATTCCTGCGGATACCGGGCTCCTGTAAGTTCAACAAATGTGGGCATAAAATCAATAAAGTGGCCCCGGAATCCTGAGATTGAACCTGCTTCTATTTTTCCAGGCCACCATGCAATAAGCGGAGAATTGATTCCTCCTTCGTAACTGTAATTTTTATAGTACCTGAAAGGTGTATTCCCAACATTGGCCCAGTCACCGCCCAGCGATTCCCATCGGGTGAGGGTACCAATTTCACCATAATCATCTTCAATGCTTACCACCTCAGCCGATGCACCGTTATCCGATACAAAAAGAATAAGCGTATTATCGATTCTTCCCGTTTCCTCCAGCTTTTTTATCACCCTGCCGATGTTCTGGTCGAGACGATCAATCATGGCCGCATATACTTCCATCCGTTTGATTTCATCGGCCCTTTCTTCTTCAGACAAATCCTCCCACGACTGGTATACCGATTCCGACAGTTTATATTTTTCACCTGTCAGCCCCATCGAGCGCTGCTTTTTGTACCTGGCTTCACGGATTGCAGCATATCCTTCATTATACCTGCCTTTATAACGCTCAATATCCTCAGGCCAGGCCATCAGGGGATCATGCGGTGCTGTGTAAGCCAGGTAAAGAAAAAACGGATTTTCTTCATCTTTATATTCTTCAATCCACTGCAGGGCATAGTTTGTATAATAATCAGTCGTGTAAAAATCCTTTTCTTCAGGTGTATAAGGCATGTAGGTCACGCTGTCGATGCACCAGGCACGGATTGTTTTATTGCCAGGTTTTCCCTTACGGGCAGGTGCACCTTCACCATTTCGCTGTTCTCCCGGATTGAAATAGTTACAGGCTCCGTCCCTTAATCCGTAATACCTGTCGAATCCCCTGAATACCGGGTTTTCCGGTCCGTGATGCTTCCCCGACCACATGGTCCGGTATCCGGCTGTACGCAATACCTCGCCAAGGGTGACTGCATTGGTAATTCGATTTGTATGGGTCTTATCATACCCGCATTGTTGGGCATATACCCCGGTAAGCAGGCTGGCCCTGGAAGGAAAGCACTTAGAGGTATTGTAAAAATTCGTAAACCGCATACCACCCTCCCCCAGTTTATCGAGATTGGGAGTCAGCACCTCACTTCCGTAGCAGCCTATATCCGACCAGCCAAGGTCATCGGCACATATCAGGATGATATTCGGAAGCTTAGGCATTTTGTCTGCCTTCTGCCCTGAACAGGAGAACAACAACAGGGGGAAGAAAAACATAAAATTCCGAAACTGAATCATCTGTAATGCTCAATAAGGATCATATTCATTTTTTATAACTCTTTTCACAGCTTCCAGATGCCCATAACCATATTTCATATCAGGCAGAAGGTAACTTCCTTCAATCCATTCGTTCCATGAAAAAACGGTGATAAGCTTAGGCTGTTCAGGGTGCTCGTCGCAATATTCCTTTGCCTTCTGGAGGAAGGCGGCAAAACTTTCGGGAGAACTGTTGTAGTGCACAACATCTTTTTGCCCCTTATCAGGGAAGCGTGGGGTGTCGTCCCAGCCAATGGAGGCATTCGGGAAATAAGGAATATCAGTGGCCTCATCCCACTGCTGCCGCCGTGCCATCGATTCAGTGCCCCACCGGATGTAATCTTCCGGATGCGGCCCTCCCCAGTTGTATTTTGTAAGGCTGTTTACCTGGAGCATCTCAAGGTTCCGGAGCAGTTTTTCATTGGGCGACTCAAACACAATCATCTGAAGGTGCAAGTCGGGGAATCCTGCCTTTTTTGTTTCCTCCCTGAAGTAACTGATTGCTTTTGCCGCTTCCTCTACACTTCCGAAGCTCTTAATGAGGTTATGTATGCTGAAGATGGAATATACCGGACATCCGTCAATTTTATAATAATTAGGCTCATGAAAATACTGCCGTATGACCCTTTCAACAATTGCCTTGAAATTTTCCATGTCAACGGCCCCCTCCCACATGACAGAGGTATCATCGGTGAATTTATGCACGTTCCAGTAGTTCCTGCGAACATCATGATTGGCCCACATGAGGTAAAATTTCATCTTGTCACGATTACGGGCCTTCAGGAATCCATTATTCAGGGAACTCTCCAGGAATGGCCCCTCATCGAACCAGTACCAGTCGAAGATGAATACGTTCACACCATGGTCAGTGGCTGCATCAATCCATTTTTCCATTACCCGGGGATCATCATCGTGTTCATATCCCCACAGGGGCACCTTTGGCTGGTAATGGCCCTCGAACCTCGGTGTGCCTTTTTTAATGATCTCCCACTCACCCGTTCCATCGGGCCAGAGCATATCTCCGAATCTTTCATCGTGGTGGCATGATGGCCAGATGTAGGCAGCCACATCATACTCCTGGGTTGAAGACTGGTTCTGCTGGCCTTTTCCGCGGCTTATGCAGGATGAAATAATCGTCACAAAAACAAGAAGGAGGCTAAGGAAGAGCAAAGGCTGATGTTTCTTCATTGGTTTTTCATTAAGTTGCCGACTAAGATAAAAACTATAAAACATAAAGCATACAGTAATTCAAAAATAGTTGCTTCATTAAATCCGGACACTGCTTCATGCTGTCTTGATATAAACTTTGGCACAGCAACATCATAACGATCAGCCATTCTGCTCACATGGCTAAGAATCCCCTTGCTTCACGATAACTTCAGGACAAACAACGTATGCTGCCAGCCCCTGGCAACTCAGGTGTATGTACCCAGGCATTGCTATGCATTCCTGACGGGTTTTGAATACCTGCAATGAAGCAGCAAACCAGGTAATTCCGATATTGAATTTTGTAAGATCCCTGAATCTGAATCTGCAGAATCTGATAAACAGTCACGTTAAAAATCCGGTATCTGAAAATCTTTTTCTATAAAGACAATGTATCCACAACAAAGAATCCTTCCTCCATCCACTCCTGCTGAACACCGGTATTCACAATTCTACCCGATTTCCTGTCGAACAACTGTACACCCAGTTTATATTCTCCTCCTGTCCTGCGCGGCAGTGCAACTTTGTACTCAGCCACTGCAACTTCACCGGGCATCCAGTTCATGTTGCCAGAATCCTCAATTTCTAATTCAACAGGCTGATGGGAGCCATCAACAGGGATCAACCGTATTTTCAGTGCAAACACATCATAGGCAGGAGCAACGCCCCTGTTCAGCCAGCTGATGCTGAAGGAGAGCTCCCTGCGGCTAATTGCGCTGAAAGACACCGCTTCAGGAAAATACCAGTACCCGCAAAGGTTAAGCAGTTCAACGGTAAGATCAGGATTATCAGACAGCCATTCCTCCACGTAGCCGTGATACCCGATATATGTCGGGCGGATGAGACGCATGGCATTCTTAAATATATCGGCACCGCTTGCTCCCGCTCCCGGAATTGTATCTTCACCATTTTGCCCCAGCCAGTTACCTGCAGCTTTTACATGACTGTAATGCTCGAGTTCAAAAATGGTTGGCCGTGTTTCATAAACTGCTTCAAAAAAATGGGGATGGCTTACCGACCAGGTATCAATGTTGTTGCTGACATACCACTCTACCAGCGGACTGTCGTCGCGGAACGTAAACCCACTGGCCTTTGCAAATTCAAACAAATCCTGCACATCTTCTTCCGGTTTGTTCCAGTATATCAGATCATCGGTTACTACAAGCTGTGAGTGTGTGTAATGACTCCTGTAAAGTTCCAGGTGAGTCCTTACCTCTTCAACAGAAGGAGGAATACGGGTTGAAAAATGGGTATGCCCTTCTCCCCAATCCCCGATACTTCCCACATCAATATATCTTACCCATGGTTTCCCATCGTATCTTTCAGCAAAAGCTTTATGAAAGTTACTGAGCTTTTCAAGGAATACAGGATCATTCCAATAGGGTGTCCAGGAAGGCGTACCGAACTCAGGCTTTTCTATCCCACGGGCTCCGGCCTCCACCACCCAGTATGGAGTTGCATACCTGACACCTTCCACCTCAATGGGAACACTTCCCGGGGCTGGACCTGTTTCCTTGCAGGTAATACGGAATGAAATCCCATAGCCAAGCGGGACAAATTTTTCTGCAATATCATCGATATATGACCAGTCGTACTTTCCTTCCTCCGGTTCAAGATACGCCCAGGCCAGACGAAGGTAAAGGTGGTCCATTCCGGGAAATGATAGAAAAACTGAATCATCAGCTATCAGGTATTTGTCAATGCCATTGTCGAGCATATGGTGATACCACCCCTTGCCCGGGTTCTCAAGCGGACGAAGGGTATCCCAGCGGTCCCGGAGTTCAAGGGTATAACTTTCCTGACCGCCCTGCTGCCGGCACGCTGCCAGGAGGATAATGCATATGAGCGGAAGTAAGTTTTTCATATCATCACAGTTACAGTGAAGTGAAATCAATCCATCTTATAAATCCGTTCCATGAGCTGCCATTTGTCGGCAGCCGATGCAGAGGAAGATGTTTTCTGATACTGCGACACAAAGGCTTCCCACTCCTGCTGCCGGGGTTTCTGAGCCAGTGCTTTCATTGCTGAATCATGATCAAAATCAGGCACTGTTTCCATGATCATAAACAGCCTGTTACCGCTGATATAAATTTCCATATCGGTTATACCTACTTCGCGCATCCCTTGTGTAATTTCAGGCCAGGCTGCTCCGGGTGCATGAATTTTCCGATATTCTGCAATCAATGCCGGGTCGTTTTCGAGATCAAGGGCTTTGCAATAACGTTTGTACTGGTTCATCAGAATAATATTAAAGGATTTTACAAAAATCGCTGGTCACCTTCTGCTTTCAGCTGATCCACTATCTTCTTCACATCTTCTGCCTTCTCCCTTTTGCATACAAGTGTTGCATTGCCCTCCTTCACCACAACCACATCTTCAAGGCCAATCAGTGCAACCAGTCCATCATCGGAATATACATAAGAGCCGGTGGTATCGACAAGCAGTTTTTTCCCTGACCCGGCATTTCCATTCTCATCCTTCTGGCTAAACAGGTAAACCGATTCCCAGCTTCCCAGGTCATTCCACCGGAAATTGCCTTCCACAAGAAAAATATTATCGGCATGCTCCATGATACCATAGTCAATTGAAATGCTTTCCACTTCCCGATAAACCCTGTCGAGTGTTTCCTCAAAAGATGATTTTCCGATATGCTCCCCGATTTTCTCAAGGTCGGCATACAGTGCCGGTGCATATTTTTTTACCGCATCAAGAAAAACCGACACCTTGAAAACAAACAGCCCGCTGTTCCAGTAAAAGTTTCCCTGTTCCAGGTATGATGATGCTGTTTCAAAGTCGGGCTTTTCCACAAAGCGCTTCACCCTAAACTGTCTGATGCTGCTGGCAGTATCCAGTTCATGGTCCACCTGCACATATCCATAGCCTGTTGCAGGGTAAACGGGTGTGATTCCTATTGTGACAAGTCCCTTTTCCTTAATGGCAATCCGGGCAGCAGCCATTATCGTATTATGGAAGATGTCATCGTCCTGTATCAGGTGGTCAGATGGTGAAACCACCATCACACCATCGGGATTATCTCTTGCTGCAAAAAGAGCAGCAAGCCCAATGCATGGCAGGGTGTTCTTCCCCACCGGTTCATAAATCAGATTCTTTCGCGGAACCGAGGGAGTTTGTGCTTCCAGAACCACCGATTGGTTTTTTCCTGATACAATATAGATATTCTCAGGACTCATCATTTTTTCGAAACGACCGATAGTTGATTCGAGCAATGATTCCTCACCAAACAAGGACAGGTACTGCTTTGGCTTTTGTGTGCGGCTGCGGGGCCAGAACCTTGTTCCAGAACCTCCTGCCATAATCAGACAGTAAATATTTTCCATGATTTTTTTTTTATTTTCAATAGCAGCTGATCGGTCAGCTCCTTTTAAAACACAAAACAAAACAAAAAGATATAAAAAAAACCAGTTATTTACCGATAAATTACGATGAACTGTCTTTACTGTCGCTTAACAGCCAGAACTGCCACACTATTTTTAAACAGAGCATTTACTCACAACCGGCCCCGGCTTCCTCACAATAATTAACAAGCCGTTATTTAAAAACGTAAATTCATCAGTATCGATCTCCGTTGAATTCCTTAACAGCATCAATCATGGCAACAATATTTTCAACAGGCACATTCGCCTGAATGTTATGAACTGTTGTGAAAACGAAACCTCCTCCCTTTGCAAAAATTTCGCACAAACGAAGCACCTCTTCCCTCACCTCCTTTGTAGAACCGTAAGGCAATGTATGCTGGGTATCGATACCTCCTCCCCAGAAAACGATATCCCTGCCGTATTTCGCTTTCAGGGCAGCAGGCTCCATTCCCCGTGCACTAATCTGAACAGGATTTAAGATATCAAATCCAGCATCAATAAATTTCGGAATGAAAGGTTCTACTGCCCCGCATGAATGTTTAAATGTCTTCCAGGGCGTATTTTCATGTATCCAGTTGTTTATTTTTTTATAATATGGGAGCCAGAGCTCATCGAACTGTTCAGGCGAGCAAAAAGTTGATTCCTGGGTTCCGAAGTCAGTTCCGCATATATACACTGCATCGATATTATCACCTATAACATGGTACAGCCGGCTGAGATTTTCTATTGCAATTTCCGTCTGCAGGCCAAACAGGGATTTAATAAATTCAGGGCGGACAATAATGCTCATATACCATTCGGCAATATCACGTATGCCCCTGGGATGCTTCAGCTTTATACCGGGTATGTGGGCAATATCACCAAGAGCGGTTCCACCCAGTCCGGCAATGACAGCCTTGCCTGAGTTACGGGCCTTTTGTGCCGTAGCTTTCCAGTACTCAAGGTCAATTTCCGAAACCAGGCCATATTCTTCAAGATTGTCGTTGACATCAGGGTTTTCCTCATCAAATGGCTGCTGACGGATGATGGCATCAAAGAAGAATCCGTTCCGGGGCATACGCCCGGAAGCAGGTGCAGAAGTATCACCCTGGGGGTATATCAGGATATCACCCGCTTCATCAGTCCGGGTCCTGAATGCTTCAGGCACAAGCACTGTCTGTCCCCATGGGGTAAGATATTCCTTTAAAGGTTCATGGTTATAGAAACCGAAAGAATTATTACGCCCTTTTGCCCCGGTTACATCTGTTCCAAGAATACCGGCCAGTTCATCATCTAGCTCACCCAGCATCTGGAAAGGATCGGTAACCCTTACAGGTTTATGTTCAAGCCCATAGTATCGTCTCAGGTTTTCAACAGAAAGGACATGAATTCCTGTTACTGAAGTTGAACCAAAATCAACTACCAAACGGTCAGGCTCCCTGTGTCCTGCCGTCATGTCAAATCGTTCCTTTGATGTCATCATAAATGGTTGTACATATTAACCTCTCACTGCCCTTACTTTATGAAGGCATATCAGGTAGATCCCAGCCACTCCTGTAGGTATGACGGATATATTCCGAGGCAGCTTCAGCAGCATTGAAAGTGGCATATTTTGTTTCGAAATGGGGATGCCCCTCAATAACCCTGAAGTCATCAGAAGTCACAATTCTCAATTCTTCATTGGGTGAAATATTTGTAAAACGCATGTTCTGTGCATCCCACTTCAGTGTTTTATTTAGGTTCTGCAATCGGATGGCAAGCACGCCCAGCAGTACCATCTCATTGAACGGCCCCGAGAACCCGAAATGGGAAGTTCCCTCTACCCGGTTCTCAGGCGACTCCTTGCAGGCACGAATCCAGTCCTGTTCATGAGGACCATCAACATAGCCAACGGCGCCCTCAATCCTCCGCAGATATGGTTTCACCTGTGGCTTTCTGCCAGATACAAGGAACCCGTTGAATCCACCACAGCCTGTGATTAGTGTATCTTTTGAACCTACAAATATACAGCCGCCCAATCCATCGGCCATCAGATTGATTTCCTCGGGAAGCAGGTCTGTCAGATTTGGGAGCAAGCCACCGTCATACCAGTAAACTTTCACCGGAGGCATATTCACATTGGGCATATTCTGCCGGGCAGGGAATGAAAATTCTACCGTTTCAGCCTGTGGGGCCGATTCTGTATTCATCAGGGTGGAGCTGCCCCTGACCATGTCGGGGAAGCTAAGTTTCAGTGCCTGGTAAACAGGGTCGAGCACATGGCAGGCCATGTCGCCAAAGGCACCTGTTCCAAAGTCCCACCATCCCCGCCAGTTCCAGGGAGTATAAATTTCATGATAAGGACGTTCGGGTGCCGGCCCGATAAACAAGTCCCAGTTCAACGTATCAGGTGGTGTCATCTTTTCCTTTGGTCTTTCAAGCCCCTGCGGCCAGATGGGCCTGTCGGTCCACGCATGCACCTCCCGCACTTCGCCTATTTCGCCATTCCAGATCCACTCGCACACCTCGCGCACACCATGTCCTGAATTTCCCTGGTTTCCCATTTGGGTTGCCACTTTATGTTTTGCTGCCAGTCGGGTAAGCAGCCTTGACTCATATACCGAATGGGTAAGCGGTTTCTGGCAGTATACATGTTTGCCCATTGCCAGCGCATGGGCAGCAATGCCTGCATGTGTATGATCGGCAGTTGCCACCATAACGGCATCAATTGATTTACCCATTTCATCATACATCTGCCTCCAGTCGTAGTAACGCTTCGCCTTCGGAAATTCATCGAAGCACCGCTGTGCATATTTCCAGTCGACATCGCACAATGCAACAATGTTTTCACTGTTCATGGCCACCAGGTTGGGGTGGCCCTTTCCTCCGACTCCAATACCTGCAATATTCAGCTTATCGCTTGGGGCACGATGGCCCAATCCGCTAACAACATGTGACGGGACAACACTTAACCCGACTGCAGCTGCAGTGGTTTTACCGATGAACTGACGTCGTGTTTGATTCATTTTATCTCTTTTAATTCTCTTTTAATTGTATTCTGCATTCCAATACTAAGAAATCATTTATACCAGTCCCTGCCATTCTTCTTTTGAATGAATATGTATTAAGCACCGCATAAATGAATATTATTCGCCTGCTGTGAACATTCAAACCAGCCATGTATCATGCACCTTAAAAGTACATTATTTTCATAAAATAAAATCACAATGAGTAAAAGGAAAATATTGAAAGGAATTAAAAGAGCTGGACTCACATTATGTTTAAATTCATTATCAGAAGATTTATCCTGAATAAAACCATTCAAAACTGTATTATTTCATATTTCTCACGGGTTGCTTTTTCTTTCGTTTACTTTTATTTAGTTTTGTTTTGCACCTAATATGAAAACTTATGACTGGAAACAAAAGGCGGAACATTGCCCTTATCATTGGTGCCGAATCGGGAATTGATTTGATTGTCACTGGTGGTGAATTCAAACCTCCCACCCTGTTGCTGGCCGGACAAAAGGCAGCCGATTTCCTGGAGGACATCCATGTCGACAAGCTATTCCTGGCAACAGCAGGTATTTCGCTCCGCTCGGGGCTCACTTATCCAAGTCTGAGCGATATTGTTGTTAAAAAAGCGATGATTGATGCAGCCGATACAACATACCTTGTTGCCGATTCTACAAAAATCGGCAAAAATGCATTTGCAAGCCTCGGGGCCCTGTCACTGATTGACTGCATCATCACCTATCCTGATATTGCACCCGAACATCGTCAGCTGTTCAGGGACCATGAAATCGAATTAATTATTGCATAACTTAATAAAACCTGTGAACGATGATTAAATCACTGAACTGTTTCCTTCTGATGGCATTTATCGGTATCAGCTATCCCTCACGCTTAGCCAATGCCCAGGACAATCCCCAAAAGACCAGAATCCTCATCCTTACCGACATTGAAAATGAACCCGATGATGCGCAATCGCTTGTACGGTTCCTTTTATATGCCAACCAATTCGATGTGGAAGGCATTATTGCCACCACTTCATGCTGGCAGAGAAACAAAACTGCCGAATGGCGGATTCACGAAATAGTTGATGCATATGGCAAAGTAAGGGATAACCTTGAGAAACATGAAAAGGGATATCCTTCCCATGCTTTTCTGAAGGAACGGATTAAAAAGGCCTACCCCGATTTTGGTATGTCAGCAGTAGGGGAAGGCAAGGATTCAGAAGGCTCCGAATGGATCATAAAAGTGGTCGACATGGATGACCCGCGACCGGTATGGATTCCCATATGGGGTGGAGCAAACTGTCTGGCACAGGCGCTCTGGAAGGTGAAAGAAACACGAACTGAAGCTGAAGTGAAAAAATTTGCCGACAAATTAAGGGTGTATACAATTTCCGACCAGGACAATGCAGGGCCATGGATCAGAAACACCTTTAAGGACCTTTTCTATATTGTCAGCCCGGGTTTCCATGAAGAAGGTGGTGACAGTTATTTCTACTCTACATGGATTGGAATTTCAGGTGAAAGACATTACCATTTTGTAAGCGGCGCAGATACCTATATTATCGACAATGAGTGGGTCGACAAATATATACAGAACGGGAAAGGCCCCCTGGGGGAACAATACCCCGACATCGCCTATATTATGGAAGGTGACACCCCTTCATTCCTCTATCTCATCGAAAACGGGCTGGGTTCTTCAGAACATCCCAACTGGGGTTCATGGGGAGGACGATATGAATTGTACCAGCCTGTCACCCGGAATTTCTTTCATGAACCCGAGGAAAGGGCAATCTGGACCGACACAGAAGACTGGGTGGAATCGGATGGTAAAATCTACATCGACCGCAGGGCCACCATCTGGCGCTGGAGGGAACACTTCCAGAATGATTTTGCAGCCCGTATGGAATGGTGCGCAAGTGACTATAAAGATGCCAACCATCCGCCGGTTGCAAAGCTGACCCATAGCAATACCATTACAGCCAAAGCAGGCGAAACAATCGAGCTGAATGCTTCGGCTTCTGCCGATCCCGATGGCAATAAACTAAGCTACAACTGGATAAATTATCGTGAAGCAGGCACTTGGCATGCATGGGTTAAACCTGCAGAACCTGAAAAGGCTAAAACTACTGTAAAATTGCCTGTAGTAAAAAAACCTGAGCAACTGCATTTCGTGGTATCAGTAACCGACAATGGAATACCTGCACTGACAAGGTACCAGCGGGTGATTGTGACAGTAAACCCATAAGTGGCAATTATGGAAAGACCCTGGTAAAGAATAGAAAATTAAAAATACCGGATAAAATTAACCTTAACAACATTAAAAACTGAACTATGATACTTGTACATAACTACGGACTGGCAGTTTTCTTTTTCGTGATCTCAATGATATGCTGGGGATCATGGGCCAATACACAGAAACTTGCCCAGAAAACCTGGCGTTTCGAACTGTTCTACTGGGACCTTTCCATAGGCCTGCTTCTGACGGCACTGCTGGCTGCACTTACACTGGGATCATTTGGCAATGACGGACGCCCGTTTCTCGAAGATGTGGCACAGGCCAGCGGTTCGAGCATATTCAATGCCATGATGGGCGGTGTGGTCTGGAACCTTGGAAACATCCTTCTTGTTGCGGCCATTGCTGTGGCAGGAATGTCTGTCGGGTTTCCCATTGGCGGGGGTATCGCCTGGATTCTGGGAATCATTGTCAACTTCGTCCTTGTCATCATGGATAAGGGAGAACCCGAGGGAAATGTGTTTCTGCTGTTCAGTGGCGTGGGCGTAATTATAGCCGCCATCTACCTGAGCATGTTATCCTTCAGGAAACTTGCCAAAGAGCAGAAAAAACCTTCAGCAAAGGGAATCCTGCTTTCTGTAGGCGCAGGTTTGCTTATTGCATTCTTCTACGGACTGGTTGTCAAATCGCTCGACAATTCTTTTGTAACAGGCGGAACAGGTAACCTTACCCCCTTCACAGGTGTATTCTTTTTCTCCGTGGGGGTATTTGTAAGCACCTTCGTGTTCAATCCAATATTCATGCGCTATCCTGTTCAGGGAGAACCTGTAAAGATGAAGGAGTACTTTAAAGGAGATTTTAAAACCCACCTTACAGGTGTCTTCGGTGCCTTTATATGGATGTCGGGGATGGTGGTAAGCTTTATGGCAGCAGGAGCAGCCAACCCTGCCATAAGCTATGCCCTGAGCAATGCAGCCCCTGTGGTTGCAATCCTCTGGGGAATTTTTATCTGGAAGGAATTTAAAGACGCTCCAAAAGGGACAAATACCTTGCTTGCCATGATGTTCTTACTGTTCATCGTTGGACTTGTACTGATAACAATGTCAAATACATGACAATATGATATTACGTGATTCGGATTTGGAGAGGATAGCGGTCTCTGTCAGAAGGAAGACCCTGGAGATGATTTACAATGCTTCAGGTGGCCATACGGGGGGATCATTGCCGGCAGTTGATATTCTTGTGGTTTTATACCATGGGGTCAGGATAATCAGTCATGCGGAGGTAAATGATGATGACAGATTTCAAATTACATTCCAAAAGAACCAGTACTTAATTCCATTATTCAAATAAGTACTGGTTCCTATATTTACCGGCATTACACCTTCACCTATGCAGTTGTGAAAGCACCCGGCAGTAACTGACAGGTAAATTCAATCCGCCATCCCGTCAATGGTTTTTATGGTGCCGTCGGAATTGTATTCCAGTTCAGTCACCTTCATGCTTCGCAGCCATGTTTTCCCTCCCGAGGGTTTGCTGTCGTGGTGAAACAGGTACCATTTCCCTTTGAATTCCACGATGGAATGATGTGTGGTCCAGCCTACAACAGGTGTCATGATAACCCCCTTATAGGTAAAAGGGCCATAGGGATTATCGCCCACAGCATAACACAGCAGGTGGGTGTTTCCGGTTGAATAGGAAAAGTAATATTTCCCGTTGTACTTATGCATCCACGGACCTTCAAAGTACCTGCGTTCATGATCGCCTGCCTTCAGAGGTTCACCATTTTCATCGAGGACAACAACATCACGGGGTTCTTCTGCAAACTCAAGCATATCATCACTTAACCTGGCAACACGGGCAGTCAGTGCAGGTTCATTGTCCTGAGGTTCATGCCCGCATTCAATGGCTTTATTGTTACGGTAGCGCTGAAGCTGGCCTCCCCATAACCCGCCAAAGTACATGTAGAAATTTCCGTCACCATCATCGAGCACGGCAGGGTCGATACTGAAACTGCCCTTGATTGGATTTTCCTGGGCAACAAATGGCCCTTCAGGTTTATCACCAACAGCCACTCCAATGCGGAAGATGTCGTTTTTGTCCTTCAGCGGAAAGTAGAAGTAATATCTGCCGGCTTTATATGCCACATCAGGGGCCCACATCTGCCGGCCTGCCCAGGGCACATTTTTGACATCGAGGGCAACGCCATGATCGGTTACCGGCCCGTCAACCGAATCCATAGAGAATACATGGTAATCACGCATATCAAAATGATCACCCAGGTCATTCTCCGGGATGCCGGCATCAATATCATGTGAAGGATAAATGTATATTTTCCCGTTAAATACATGAGCCGAAGGATCGGCTGTGTAAAGATGATCAGCAAGGTATCTTTTTTTATTCATGACTATGGGTTTAATAATTATCTGCCAGCTTCTTCCATAATTGTATGCACAACAGGCTTAGGCTGGTAATCGCGGTCGAAAAGCAGCGGATAATCAGTCCTGCCCCTTATCGGCCAGTTATTCTTCCATGAATGGTTGTCAGTAACACCCCAGGTAGTGACCCTTGTAATTTTATCCTGGTGTTTGAGGAACAGCCTGAAAATGTCGGTACAGGCCTGATTCCACTGAGCAAGAATTTCATCGGTAAAGCCATTGGCATATGGATTCATACGGGCCTCATATTCAGCCCTCAGTCCAACATCGGCTGTCGGCTGCTGTGAAGGGAAAGGCAGAATTGTCAGGTCGAATTCAGTAATCATCACCTTTACACCCAGCTCCGAGAAAGCCACAATGCTCTTCTCAAACTCCTCAAGATTGAGCCCGTCGAGATTGAGGTGGCCCTGCATCCCGATGCCATCTATTTTAATTCCTTTACTCTGAAGGTTCTTAACCATGTTAATCACTCCCTGGCGCCTGCCGGGGCTTGCCATTCCATAATCATTGTAGTACAGTTCAGCATCCGGATCAGCCTCGGCAGCAAACTGAAAGGCCAGGTCAACAAAATCTTCACCTATTATTTCATAAAACTTACTTTTCCTCCATGAACCGTCACCTTCAATAGCTTCATTTACAACATCCCATCCATGAACACGGCCCTTATACCTGCCCACCACATTTGCAATATGGTAGCGCATCCGCTCAATCAGCACATCACGGCTTACATCCTGTCCGCTTTCATCAACAAAAAACCATTTGGGTGCCTGTGAATGCCATATGAGCGTATGGCCAATGATGTGCATGTTGTTTTCTTCGCCAAATTCAACAAACCTGTCGGCAAGTTCATAACTGAACTTTCCTTCCACAGGATGAATACGCTCGCTCTTCATGCAATTCTCGGCAACTATGGAATTGAAATGTTTCTTTACAAGTTCAATCGACAGGGAATCCCTCCCCATTATCTGACTGTCGCTTAAGGCAGTGCCCATATAGAATTTTCCTTCCAGGGCATCCTTCAATGTTTTCTCTCTCTCGGCAACTTTTGCTGCACACGATGATAATACGTAAACCATAAGGATAAGGCTTACAAATACCGGAAGTTTTGAAATGTTTTTCATTACACAGGAATTTGATAGATTCATTGTTTACATTATAAATTTAAGCCACTTTATTTCTGCGGGTAATCAACTCCCTCTCAATCTGGTCTTCCATTTTTTTATTGATCTCGTAAAAGATAAGACAGGCAACAGCAATTAAAAAGGTAAGGGCAGGGAAAACGCTTACAGAAAGTTTAATTCCGAATACAGTCTCAGGCAACTGATCGGGCAACTGTTCATTGTATCCAAGAATTGCCAGTATTCCGGCCACTAGTGCTCCCCCAATGCTCAACCCGGCTTTCAGTCCGAATACCATTGCTGAAAAGATGATACCTGTAGCACGCCTGTTGTTTTTCCATTCCGAATAATCGGCAACATCAGCAATCATTGCCCACAGCAGCGGGATAGTCAACCCGTAAAAGAAGCCGTGCAGGATCTGGCTGATGTATACAAGGCCGATGTCGGTAGGCGAAAAAAAGATAAACACAAACAGGAACATAGCCGACATGAACAAACCAAAACTGAAGACACCCTTCTTGCCATACCTGTCGGCAAATGGTTTTGACAATGCTATTCCTATAATCATAAAGATAATTCCAAGAGCGTTAAAAAGGCTGAACCCTGATGTAGGTGCATCTTCGGGCCACTGGAATCCATGGAGGTTCATATTGGTCAGCAGGCTGTTCAGTCCATCGAGAAAACTGTTGAACCCGTAGTTGTCAAGAAAAGCCGCCAGGTGGGCCTCGCTCAGGAAGTATTTGAAATAGTAAATGTACATCCCGCTTTTCAGGGCAAGGGTGATAAACACAAAAACAGTGAGAATAAGCATGGCAATCCAGGGTTTATTCTTCGTCAGGTCCTTAATATCCTGTTTTAAATCTGATTCCTGTTCCTTGGCCGGTATAATCCTTTCTTTCGTTGTCAAAAATGTGATGATAAAGAAAATGATACCTGCCACTGCAAAAATTGTCATTGTCTTTTCAAACCCGACTGTACGGTCACCATCGCCAAGGATCAGCACCAGTGGCAGAAGAAGTACCTGGATGATAAACTGGGCCACCATCACGGCGGTGAACCTGTACGACGAAATACTGTTCCTTTCGGCCATACTCCCGGTAATCACCCCGCTCAGGGCAGCATAAGGGGTATTGTTGGCAGCATAAACCAGCACAAGCAAAATATATGTAACAAGGGCATATATAATTTTCCCTGTATCACTGAACCCGGGTGTGCTGAAGGCAAGTATGGCAATCACACCAAAAGGCACGGCTGTCCACAGGATCCATGGCCTGAATTTGCCCCAGCGGGTTTTTGTACGATCGGCAATGGCCCCCATTACAGGATTAAAAAATGCACCTATCATACCCCCTGCAAATATGATTGCTGATGCAGATGCCGGTGGTATCTTATACACATCGGTATAGAAATAGGCTAAGAAAGTCATGAGGGTCTGAAAAATCAGGTTAGCCGACAAATCGCCGAGACTGTAACCAATCTTTTCAACTACAGAAATTTTTTGAGTAACAGGTTTCATGATCCTTATAAGGTTTTATTGATATTGTTAGAAATACAAATAATTACACCCTAAAAATAGAATTATTTTTAAGACAATCACCAGGAAACTGCATAATAGGGCAATACATTCATCTGGAAAAATTTTCCATTAACGATTATATGATACAACTCAGCAGGAGAAAAATGAAGCAGAATTCCTCCTGATTCATTTTCCGGTTTCTCATACCAACAGCATCTTCCCCGATAAATACTCCAGCATTCATACAAACTTTAGACAAAATCGCTTAGGGTAGTTTTTATATTTTCCACTTTATAAGGATTCAGGCATTATACCACATGCAGGCAGGAAAAAGCCTTTAACGATTTTCATTTTCCATTATATTGTTTCCCGGAAAATTTATAGCTTTATAGAAAAAATCAACATGGACGACCATCAAATCAAACCTGAGCCAGCTGATAAACAGTACAATATTCTTGTGGTTGAAGACGATGAGACCAGTTTCCTGTTGCTGGAGGCAATACTTGAGCCATACAACTGCCGGCTGCTGAATGCTGTCGACGGCAAACAGGCGGTCAGTATCTGCATAAGCAATCCAAACATCGACCTTATCCTGATGGATATTAAACTCCCGCAGATTGATGGCTATGAGGCAACCCGTCAGATCAGGGCCTTTAACAGCAAAGTGCCAATCATCGCCCAGACAGCTTATGCCTTGCAGGGTGACAACGAGAAGTCACTTGCCGCCGGATGCAACAGCTATGTGACCAAACCCATTGTGAAGGATGACCTCCTGAAGAAAATAGGTGCTTTTTTACCCATATCCAGGTAAGAAGTATCTATTAATAATAATCAATTAAATTTCTGATTTCAAAAAAAATCAGATTTTACAACTCCTTCACAATCAATTGTCTTTACTGCTGAAGGTATAGCCAGCGGCAATAATCGGGAACTACTTCAGTCATCACAGTAAAGCATTGAGAAGATCCTGCTTCGCCAGAAAAACTTCAACCATACAAATAATTACACAATCAAACTGTGCGACCATTAAACCCTTCATCCTTTCCCCATTTCAATCTTCCGCTTACACGTGCCTTTATACTTAAACTTTCCTAACTTTGCAAAAATTAAATCTGCAAAAAAAAATGAGCGACGACAACAAGATCATCTTTTCGATGTATAAGGTCAGCAAGACCTACCCTCCCAACAAAACGGTCATTAAAGACATCTCCCTGTCGTTCTTCCTTGGCGCCAAGATTGGCATCATCGGGTTGAACGGCTCCGGAAAATCGACCCTGCTGCGCATCATTGCCGGTGAAGAAAAAAACTTCAATGGCGAACTTGTATTTGCACCCGGATATTCAGTAGGACTGATGAAACAGGAGCCCCAGCTCGATGAATCGAAAACCGTCATCGAGGTGGTAAAGGAAGGTGTGCAGGATGTGGTGGATGCACTGGCCGCCTATGAACGCATCAACCTGCAGTTCGGGCTGCCGGAAGTGTATGAGAACCCCGATGAGATGGACCGCCTGATGGACGAGCAGGCCAGGCTGCAGGAAAAAATCGACCAGACCGATGCATGGAACCTCGACAGCCGTCTCGAGCGTGCCATGGATGCACTGCAGTGCCCGCCCAACGACCAGCCCATCCGCGAGCTTTCGGGAGGTGAACGCCGGCGCGTGGCTCTGTGCCGCCTGCTCCTTCAGGAACCCGATGTACTCCTGCTCGATGAGCCCACCAACCACCTCGACGCCGAAAGCATCCAGTGGCTCGAGGCCCACCTGGCACAGTACAAGGGGACAGTCATCTGTATCACCCACGACCGTTACTTCCTCGACAATGTTGCAGGCTGGATTCTTGAACTGGACCGCGGACAGGGAATCCCATGGAAAGGTAATTATACCTCATGGCTCGAACAAAAATCAAAACGTCTGGAACTCGAAGAAAAAGGCAGCTCGAAGCGGCGCAAGACCCTTGAACGCGAGCTCGAATGGGTGCGCATGGCACCTAAGGCCCGTCAGGCCAAATCGAAGGCCCGTCTGCATGCCTACGACAAGATGCTCAATGAAGACGTAAAGCAGAAGGAAGAAAAACTTGAAATATTCATCCCCAACGGGCCACGACTGGGCGACAAGGTGGTTGAAATGGAAAATGTGGCCAAGGCATTCGGCGACAGGCTCCTTTTCGAAGGCCTCAGCTTCAAGCTCCCCCGCTCGGGAATCATCGGGGTGATAGGCCCAAACGGCGCAGGAAAAACAACCCTGTTCAAGCTGATCATGAAACAGCTGGAAGCCGATAAAGGCCAGATAGATATTGGCGAAACCGTTCAAATCAGCTATGTCGACCAGACCCACCAGGCCATCGACCCGGAGAAAACCGTGTTCCAGGTGATATCGGGGGGCACCGAAACCATGATGCTGGGCAACCGGATGGTCAATTCACGTGCCTACGTGGCACGGTTCAACTTCACTGGTGCCGACCAGGAAAAAAAATGCGGCGTACTCTCGGGTGGTGAGCGCAACAGGCTCCACCTGGCACTGGCACTGAAATCGGAAGGCAACGTACTGCTGCTCGACGAACCAACAAACGACATCGATGTCAACACCCTGCGGGCACTCGAGGAAGGCCTCGACAACTTCGCAGGCTGCGGGGTCATTATCTCGCACGACCGCTGGTTCCTCGACCGCATTGCCACCCACATCCTGGCATTTGAAGGCAACTCACAGGTATACTTCTTTGAAGGCTCCTTCACCGAATACGAGGAAAACCGCAAACGCAGACTCGAGGACACCTCGCCAAAGCGGTTCAAGTACAAAAAGCTGCAGTAACAGGCAGAAAATCCGGATAACATTATTACCGGATGCCGGATTAAAGGATATTGAAAAAAAAGAGGTTGCCGCAAAGGCAGCCTCTTTTTTTTGCAAAAGCAGCCTTAACAAAATGAACAACATAAACTACATAAACCACATGAACCCTATAATCAATCTCAAATAACAAATTGATCTCCCCCACTGCCTGCTGCAGTCAAATTTTAAGCAGGTCCAACACCATACCAACGCTATACCAAAGCCGTATTAAATTCAATTATTTCTATACATGGTATAGCCCGGGTATAGCTTTAACTGGTACTTGAAGTGGCTGGAGGACGGATGGGGTTTATTTGGTTTATGTGGTTCATTTTGTTCATTTGGTTTATTTGGTTTATGAAGTTTATGTTGTTTATGTTGTCAGTCGGGAGTTGGGCCTGGAACTGGAATTTTTTTTATGAGGTTTTCATGCCATTTTGAAACCGGGGATTTGTCATCCGGATTTTGAAATTGTTAATTGATATTAACTAAATGCTATATGACATATGCTATCTGGCATATGACAACTAACATTTGTAATTTATTTTTAACTTCCTGTATTTCAGCCGGCAGAACCACTTCAAATATTTTCCCTGCCTGCAACACATTTTCCCAATTTGGGACGAACTGACTATTGACTTGTATTGTTAATATCCCGAACTTGTTGATCTGTTTTTAGTTTGGCATGATTTTAAACCCAGGTTAAACAATACCATATGTGATTGTGATGATACCACAGCTATTTTTTTTGAACTACTCCAACCGGGCATATGTCCTGGCTGATGCCGGTATGCGTTTACCGGTAATACATCCTGTTATAATCCATCAAACCCTAAAACAAAATGCTTATGACAAATTCTTTCTCTTAAACTGATTTTCACAAACCCTTCTATTTCTGAATATTTGCGAAACCTTCCATAAATCGTATTCAATTGTTTAATTAAATTCTTACGATTATGGAGATAAAAACTTTACCTGATTTTAAAAAACTTATGCGGCTCCTACCGCTCATGGCAGTTTTACTGCTGGTGAGTGTGATGGCAGAGGGGCAGAATGTTACAATTTTTACCGACAAAGATGATTACTGGCCCGGAGAATGGGTATATATTTATGGAGATGGATGGACAGAAGATGATTCTGTGAAAATCACCCTGGAACATATTGAGCCCAATATTCCGGCACACACGCATGAACCGTGGTACCTTTATCCCGATGAAAATGGTTTCATTTCGGATTACTGGTTTGTGGAAGAAGAAGAATTTGGAACTACATTTCATTTAATGGCTCTTGGTATGCAAACAGGTTGGTTTGCTGAAACATTTTTTACGGATGGCAGCTATTTCACATTAACAGTTGGCTCCCAATCTCCGAATCCTGTTTATCAAGGCGGAGAAGCAACTTATATAGTAACAGTAACTTCTAAAGCAAATCAACAATCAAATTATCCTTTTACGGTTAGTAATTTTTCAGTAATATCAATTCCAAATGCAACGGCTACATTTAACCCTATAGAATTATCGTTTACAGAAAAAGGGCAGGAAGCTACTACTGAACTAAAAGTGAATACTGATAGTAACATTTCAGTTTCAAATAATATAAAATTTGATGTTAAAGCAGAAGTTCAAGGGGAATCCAATCAGGGAGAACAAGTAAAAAATGTATTGTTAAATGTTGCCGAATGTACTTCTCCTACTATAACCTTTTGTCCTCAAGATATATTAGTTGATGCAGAAGATGGTACCTGTGGAGCAATTGTTAATTTTTCTGTTACAGCAACAGGAACACCTGGACCTGAAATTACTTTTTCTCATCAACCCGGATCAACATTTCCAGTAGGTACTACTACAGTAACTGCAACAGCAACTAATAGTTGCGGAACGGCAACTTGTAGTTTTGCTGTGATTGTATCTGATAGACAAAAACCTGAAATTGATTGCCCGGTAGCGTATTCAAAGACTGCAGATGATGACCAATGTTTTGCATCTGTTG